>Ga0208204_100023_pt1 | contig 127060 bp, 99 predicted proteins | sample DeeseametaMP2252_FD_184173 | JGI IMG/M metagenome (GOLD analysis project Ga0208204, IMG submission 184173) | Marine microbial communities from the Deep Pacific Ocean - MP2252 (SPAdes) | ecosystem: Environmental > Aquatic > Marine > Oceanic | place: West of El Salvador, Pacific Ocean | collected...
GTCATGAAAGCATTTTACTCATTGTCACAGCCCTTTGACGTAGAACAACTATGCCTTCAGGACTGCTCCGCGATTAAAATGCTTTCATATAGACCAAAAATCGTACAGCAAAGATCAACAGCCCCTAACTATGGTCTAAAAACAAACATGGATTTTTTGATAGTTCAACAAGAGGTCTAAAGGTAATTGTTGAGCGTTCATGCTCTCACCCTTATTTATATATAGCAATTTAAACTTCAGTATCAAAACCATTTAATCCCGATTGTTATTTTCTGGTTTACTGTGTAATAAAGTGTAAATCGTTTTCCTTTTGGTATCAGGTATTCCATGCCTGAACGTTCAATGTAATACATGAACGTTGGGCGTTGATTGCGCAGATTCCTATGTTCACTCGCGATTTGAATTGTTCTGTTACAGTTTTTTGTACACATACTGAACAGTTGAGGATAACCTTATGCGTCTATCGAACGAATCAGGCCTAAATTCAATGAAAAGCCGTATGTTTACAGTGAGTCTTTCCAAATCCCTTGCTCTTATGCTTGCCGTTTCTGCGATGTCTTTTAAAATTCAAGCTGCCAATTCACCGTTAAGCCAACAGCAAATTGCAGATGTTGTTAGCGCCAGCGACAGGCCGCAGGAAGACAGGCAGCGGGATGAATCCAGAAAACCGGCGCAAGTGCTTACTTTTACAGGTATCGGAAAAGGGCAAGTGGTGCTGGATTTTTTTGCTGGCGGTGGCTGGTATACCGAACTTATTTCAAAAGCAGTGGGAGAAACCGGTAAGGTCTATATGCAAAATGACAGTGTTTACTGGCAATTTGCGCAAAAAGATATTATCAAACGCACTCAGGATAACAGATTGCCCAATGTGGTAAGACTGGACAATGTTGCTCTTTCCGAAATGCCAATTCCCGACAATTCGGTGGATATTATTTTTGCCGCGTTGGGCTATCACGATTTGTATTTCACCGATACGGTCCGCGATGGGAAAGTTATAACTTTCCGCGACGACGTCGTTGATTACATGCCAGTGCTGAGTACCTTTAAACGCATTCTTAAAGAGGATGGTGTGGTCGTCATTATTGATCACAGTGCCAAGGCGGGCTCAGGTTTTGACGCGGCGAACACCCTGCATCGTATTGATCCTAATATTATTAAACACCAGTTCGAATCTGCAGGCTTTACGCTAACAGAAGAAGCATTTTATTTGCGTAATCCGGAAGATGATTTGCAAAAATCAGTTTTTGCCGCGGATATTCGTGGCAAAACCGATCGCTTTATTTTTAAATTCGGTAAATAATCGGCAAAATTACTCAGCTAGAAACGGCTTGATGATATCTGGCTGAAAATGCCTTTTTAGCCCCTAAGAAACGATAAGCTGCAGAGACAAGGTTTGTATGCCTTGTCTGTCTTTTCAGTTCCATTCTTCCAAACGAAGACAGACTGAATAGATTGAGTACTGTAGTGAAGTGTTCCGTTCCCTGACCTTCAAACAGCCAGTGTCAATAATTGGTTTTTACGGGTTAAACGGCCAGCCAAAGGATGCAACTTCACCCGTTCTGATATTGTACTGAATCGCTGGCACCCGCTCATCAGCCAAACCACTAAAACCACCGGTAAAATATGATTTTGTATATACGAAGTGGCAAAAAATATCTTCAGATTCGCCAATGACTGACAGCTGACTGGCACTTCTCACCCAGTCGTCATCAGATACCGTTGCTGACCAACCATTGACACCTGAAATGAACCCCAGGGTTGGCGCGTTATCCTGCAATAAATCAAACCATATGGTTTCGCAATCGCTTTCAAATGCCGCCGTTAAATCAGCACCACCTGCCGGATAACCCAACTCAGAGGGAATACTGGAAAATTCGCCAAATGCACTGTCGGGCTGACCTTTAACCTGCCATTGCAAGTGGTACATCCTAATGGCACTGCTAACGGCGCCCAGATTGGCGGCAAACACTGCTTGTTCCGCGTCTTTGGTAAAGCTAATAAACCTTGGCAATGCAACAACCGACAATACGCCAAGGATCACGACCACTATGATTAATTCAATTAGTGTAAAGCCAGACTGTCCGGAAGAAATTGTTATCGTTTTCATATTGTGTAATCAGGCATCTTTGTACTGCTGTTTCGACTTCTCTTTGAGCTATGCCGTCTCAATAGATGAAAGCTCCATTTATACACTAACCTAAAGTGGTTAGCACCTGCCAGATTAAGGCCGGGATGCCGGGCCAGCCGAATTAAATACCGGCAAGTGACGGGGTGTTGTGTTGCAACAACTCTGCAATGTGTGGGAGGTTATATTGCTCGGCAATTTCTACCGGCGTTAGCTGAGGTGGAATATAGTTTTCTGTTTTAAAGTTAGCCTCGTAGCGCCACGTTAAGGTTGATGGCTCACTACGCTGATTTGGGTTAGCGCCAAGCGCCAACAGCTTTGCAACCAGCTGCGGCTGATTGGCTTTTACCGCGGCATGAAGCAGTTGATAACCATCCCGGTCGTAAGCGGAAACAACGGTATCAATGCCTGCCTCATCCATCAATGCGGATAGCTCAGCCATATACCAGGTTAAAAATGCATAATTTTTTGCATAGACAGCAAGTTGCGCGGCTGTGGTGCCGTCTTTAGCGACAGCAAATACGTCGGCGCCCAGTGAAATGGCCAGTTGAGCTGTTGTCACATCCTGACTTTTGATAGCAAAAAAGAGCGGGCTGTAGCCTTCAAGGGTTTGTGCATTGATATTGGCGCCGGCATTCACCAGATATTGCAGGCTGAGGGTGTTTCCTTTGGCTGCTGCAAACATCAGTGCGGTTTGACCATGTTTATTTCTGATGTGGATATCTGCACCCAAGCTGGCCATTTTCTCCAGGATCCTGCTGTTGGTAGAACCCGCACACAGATGGAATGCGGTGGTGCCATCTTCCACTGCTTCACCAGGATTTGCCCCGGCAGCCAGTAAAGCGTTAATGATCTCAGAATTGCCGTAGCGGCAGGCCTGAATGATTGGGGTAAAACGGTTGCCGTCGGTGGGATTAGCATCAGCGCCGTTTTCCAGTAACAGGCTAACCAGTTGCGGATCCTGAGTTTCCACTGCCCAGGCCAGCAGGCTGGCGTTATCAGGTAGCGGGCGATTAACATCAATCTGGCTGCTAAGCTCAGTGAGTCGGTTTATATTAGAGGCCAGAATGGCCTGTTTGGCTTCGATGAGCAGGTTACCCTGTTGCTGGCTGGAAAGCACAGGCTTCACTGTGGTGAGCTGAGATTCAGACTGACACGCTGATACCGCAACAAGGCCCAGCGCCAGTATGAGGGCCTTAAGCGGGTAATTAGAGATTAAATTCATTGCTTACTCCTCAGGCTATCAAACCGTTCAGCGGCCCGGTACTGTCGCCAAAGATTTCCACAGGTACGTTCATTTGTTGTAATACCGAAAGCAGCAAATTGCACATTGGCGTGTGTTTTGGGGCGGCAATATGCCGGTTTCCTTGCAGACCGCCACCGGCGAGTATGATTGGCAAATCCATATGATCGTGGTCATTCGACTCACCTATACAGGCGCCGCGGATCACAAAGGTATTGTCGAGCAAGTTAGATTCACCGTCCGGGATGCTGGCCATTTTCTCCAGGTAATCGGCGAACAGCTGCATGTGATAGGCGTTGATTTTTACCAGCTTATCGATTTTTTCCGGTATATTCGCATGGTGGCTAAGCGCATGATGGCCATCCGGAATACCCAGATTGTTATAGGCGTGATTACTCAGTTCACGGCCGAGCATAAAGGTACTGACTCTGGTCATATCCGTTTGCAATGCGAGCATCTGCAGGTCGAGCATGATCTTCACGTGCTCTTCGTAATCGACTGGGATATTCGCTGGCACGGTAAAGCCTGCCAGATCCATCTCTATCGCCGTATCCCGGGCTTTGTCAATGCGCCGTTCTACATCGCGAACAGACTCCAGATACTGGGCCATTTTATGCCGATCATTAACGCCTAAGCGTTTATTGACCCGCCGGGCTTCATCGTTAATAAAGTCGAGAATACTGCTTTTATGGGCCAGTCGCATCTGGCGGGTTGGCTCGTCGATTTGATTACCGTCGCCAAACAGGTGCTCAAACACATCGCTGGGAGCGACCATGGCGGGCAACGCCTGCGTGGAGCTCTTCCAGGAAATGGTGTTGGTATACGTGCAGCTGTAATTGATATCACAGCTGCCCATTAAGCTGGGCGGCTCGATACCCAGTTCAAGGGAAGCGAGTTGTGTGTCTTTGGCGAAGTAACTGGCGGCTACCTGATCGGCAGAAATACCGCACTGAATATCAGCACCCTCAGTGGCTTTGGCATGAGCCCCGGTTAAAAAGGCCGGGCAGCTACGACCGTGGCCAGCCGGCGGGGCACCGAATGCACTGGCCTGGTAATGAGCGAGTCCGGAGATAACCGAAAACTTATCCCGTACTTTTTCAAGGGGCTTTAAAATGGGTGTCATCGCGTAATTTTTACCCGCTGTTGCCGGTGTGTAACGCTGCATTCTAACGCCGTTAGGCGAGTAAAAAACGGTCATCCTTTTTGGGCGTTGCTCCAGGGACCTGGCCATGGCAGCAGGCACCAATGATTCCATCACCGGCAACGCCATGCTCACGCCCAGGCCTTTTAAAAAGGTGCGGCGGGATAACGCTGAGTTACGGCGCTTTAGCGAATTGTTGTGGTTCATTGGCTGCCTCTGGTGCTTTTTTAAAGTTAAATGGTGTACTGGTAACAACCGCTTCAATAATGCTGTGAATGCGGTAGTTATCGGTTTTGGCCTGTCTGGCGATGGCACGGATAACAGGCTGATCATAGGCTTCTAATCCGCGGCCCAGTGCGTATGTGAGCAGGCGGTCGATAAAGGCCTGGGTAAAGCGCTCCCGTCGGTCCCACAGTACATCGTGAAGGCCGCTTAGCCCCTCAAATTGAGTACCATCGGGCATGGTGGCGGTAACATCAATAGCCTGGTCGGCATAGCGGGTACGAAAAGCGCCTACGGCATCGTATTGCTCAAGCGCCAGACCGAGTGGATCCATGCGCACATGGCAGGCGGCGCATACCGGGTCGGCCCGGTGCCGTTTGAGTTGTTCTCTGGCCGACAGCGCCATGCCGTCGTGCTCGGCAACCAGTGCCGGGACGTCTGGCGGAGGGGGCGGAGGACTGGCAGCAAGCAGGTTATCCAGGATCCACTTACCACGCTTAACCGGCGAGGTATGATTGGGATTGGAAGTCAGGGTTAAGATACTCGCCTGGCCGAGCAATCCGCCGCGATGGGACTGTTCAGTTAAATCCACTTTGCGTAAGGCATAGCCTTTCACACCGTCGATACCATAGTGCTTTGCCAGCGGTTCATTCAGGTAACTGTAATCGGCATTTAAAAAGTCGAATATGGGTAAATCGTCTTTCAGGATGCGGGTAAAAAACAATTCAGTTTCGCGCTGAATGGAATGCCTGAGCGGGATGGTGAACTCCGGAAATTCAAACACATCCGGAAAATGGTAGGGCAGGTTGCGTAAATATAGCCATTGCCCGGCAAAGTTATCGGTGAGCGCACTGGCTTTGCCGGATGCCAGCATGCGTTTGATTTGCTGCTTAAGCACCTGGGGCTCTCTTAACTCACCCGCACGGGCCAGTGCGGTGAGCTCCTTATCCGGCAGACTGCTCCATAAAAACAACGCCAGCCGGGCGGCGAATTCTGTATCACTTATGCGGTAAACGCTGCCAGGCTCAATGTCGGCGGGGGGAATTTCCTGCAGGTACAAAAATTGGGGGGACACCAACAGGGCCTGCAACGTGGTGGCGATACTGCCGCGAAAGTCTACATCCTTGCGGGCGCGTTCAAAAATGGTCAGTAAGGGTTTTATATCATCGCCGGTAACCGGGTGGCGATAAGCCTCGTTAGTTAACCGGCTGATAATTTGCCGGGCACAATTAAGCTCCGACTCGGCACTGGCTCCGGCTGCAGGCAGGCAAGTAAAAATCTTGCGGGTGCTGGCAGTTTGCCACGCCGCAAGGGGTTGGTCTGCATTCAGCGGTCCGACAACCTCAATCTCCAGCACATCTCGTAAAAAGGCGGCCTGAGAAAAGCGTGCCGACAGATGATAAGACGGTACCTGAGTTGAATGGCGACGTGCACCATCTACAATAAAATCGAGATCCAGCATTTCCGGCTCTCTGTCAGGCAGGACTACGTGGTCGGTGCCCTTACGGACCGTAGGCACATGTTCGCTGAGCGCCAGATCTTTACGAAAGCTCATGCCAATTTGATGGCTACCTGCGCTAAGCGTTAGTGTGTGACTGTAACGATGAATATCAAGCCGGTCGACTTCGTTGTTGGTATTGGCATTTAAAAAGCCGGCAATTTCATAATCACCGCTAACCGGCGCATAAAATTCAAAACTGCCGCCGCCTCTGGAATCCAGCGGCAATGCATCATTCATGCGTAAGTCAAACGAAGGCACGCCACTGTTTTTCACCGGGCCATCTTTAGGCACTATGTAGCTCTTCTTACTGGCAACGTCACCCGCGGTGCCGGTAGCCAGTTTACTTAGCTTACCGGCAACATATAAATAGCGTTCAAGCAATGTGGTCGACACGCCCAGTACATCGGCGTTGTTATCGAAACCATAGCCGGAATCATCGCCGGGCAGGGCGTCGGTAATATCCACATTCAACGCCAGTAGATCTTGTACTGACCGGGCGTATTCGCTGCGGTTTAAGCGTCTTATAGTGGCTCTTCCCGGGTTAGGATTGGCAGCGCTATAATTATCCAGCGACCCTTCCAGCCAGTTCAGAAAAGCGCTTTTTTCCTGAGCGGTTAACTGTTTTTTATCGGCCGGTGGCATATCGCCCATGGCAACCGATTTAAGAATGCCTTCCCACAGCTGTTGATTTTTGCCTTTGCTGATGTCGCTCACATGAATATCGGCCACCGACCAGTTACCGGCAAACTCGTAATCGTTGTGGCAGGTTTCGCATCGGTCGTCGATGATGTCGGCAGCCAGATCGCGGGTAAACAGTGGTTGTTCTGCCTGGGCAAAAGAAGAAGGGCTCATGCCTGAGGCAAATAACCAGCAAGAAATTAAAAGGCCAGATGCCTTGCGGGGATAGTTCAACTTTGGGGAGAAATAAAAGACCATTTGCACTCTCTTAGCGCAACTGCAGTGCTAACAGCGCGTTTCCTGAATAATTCAGGAACAGAAGCACTTTGTATGCCAAATGTCTTTTTAATCAGATGGTTACCTCAGTAGTATGTTATCAGTTTGTATGTGAAAGAGGGGGTAGTGCTGACGTAAACGGGTTCGTTTTTGCTAACTAACTGATACTTTTATTAAAAAAATAGGATACCGACAAAGTATTCATGTTATCCGGCCATTAACATTCTAGTCACCGGTAAAAACAGAGCAAAAGTCTGATGCACCACCTTGATCAACTGTTTACGGGTATGTCGGCCGCTACACCTATTTCACCAGCAGTGCAGACTGTCATCTTCATGGCTGGATGCGCAATCAGGCGCCGTTGAAGTAATTTTGCCGTACTCACCTCATAGCAGTGATTAATGCGTGGCCGCCGGCGCTGGTACAGCAACTGGCAGCCCCTGCACCAATGAGTTCGGTAAGCTGGGATCTGGAGTTTGTGAACCCGCTTATTCCCATTGCCAGTAAGCCCTGGTTTGCGTATGAGGTGCATACCCGGTTTGCCGCGAATGGCTATGCCCATACCGAGGTGAAAGTTTGAGATGATCATAAACGATTGGTGGCGCTGAGCCGACAGGCGGTGGTGGTGTTTGAATAAATCCGTCTGCTTATTGAGTTGATGCTGCCCGTCTGTCTGGTGAGCTGATAATTAATCTTAATCGGGTTAACTTACGTTAAACTTGAGGTATATAACGCCCTGTAAGGTGCGGCCAAATAAGGAACAAACTCACATAATGATCGCAGTATCTGACCTCCTAAAACACTATCCAGACTCAGCTACCCCCATTATCGACCAGCTCTCGCTGGAGGTTGCCGCCGGGCAGTCGGTGAGTATTCAGGGCGCATCCGGCTGTGGTAAATCCACTTTGCTGGCCTTACTGGCGGGGTTTGAACAAAGCACCGGCGGCACCATCGTAATTGCCGGCCATGCGATTGAGCGTTTATCCCAACAAGCTGCTGACGCTTTTCGAATGCACCACCTTGGGGTTATCTTTCAGCAGTTTAATCTTCTGGACTGCTTTAATGTTTGGGATAACGTGGCGTTTACTGCCCGCTTAAAAGGTAATTACAACGCAGACCGTCAGCAAGCCTTGCTGTGCAATCTGGGGCTGGCACAGCGGCTTAAAGCGCCGGTCAGTATGCTCTCCGGTGGCGAGCAGCAACGAGTTGCCATTGCCCGCGCGCTTAATCATTTGCCTGAGGTAGTACTTGCCGATGAGCCTACCGGGAACCTTGATGAGCAAACCAGTGAGGTGGTGAGTCAGTTGTTGTTTAATTATTGTCAGGAGCAGGGCGCTGCGCTGGTGGTTGTTACCCACAGTTTGGATGTGGCCAGGCGCGCTCAAACTCAGTATCGGCTCCATCAGGGCCGGTTAGGGCCAGCATAATGTCACAGGCCATGCGAGTCCTTTTTTTGGCGCTGCACACCCAGCTGGCCACCTACCGGCGGCGGTTTTGGGAGCCATTGCTGATTGTTGCAGCGATTTTTATTGCCAGCGCCGGCCTCACTGCCGTAACACTTATCAACGCCGGGGCGTCATCTCAGTTAAAGCAGTTTGCCTTAGGTGATTTACCGGTTAATTTTCACATAATTCCGCGCAGCGATAATAAATCACTTACACGTTCTGATTATGCCGAACTTCGGCGCCAGGGGCATAACGCTTTAGTGGCTTACACTAAAACCGCTGGTCGGCTAGCGGTTGATACGGTGACGCTGTTCAATCTGTTGCCAGCGGCGAATCGCCCAGCATCACAGCAAAACAGCTTTGCACAACAAGCGGCGTTCAATGGTATTGATGATATCAATCAGTTATACCGCAACGAGGTTACTTTGCAAACCCATCCGCTAAGCGGCCTGCTGGTGGTGGGAGCGCTCTCGCCTGAGCAGTATAAAATGCTGGAAGATTCAATCCCTGCACACCTTCAGCTAATACCCTTTGAGTTCACTTCACCGGCCAACAACCTGAGTGACAGTTTCAGCCTGAACTTATGGGCCATGGGCGCACTGATGGTACTGGTGAGCATCTTTATTGTGTTTAATGCCTTTAATCTGCTGCTGGCCGCGCGTACGCCGGTGTTGGTAAAACTGCGCCAGCTGGGTATTGGTCAGGCAGTATTACTACGGGTATTACAACTTGAAATGTTTATCCTGGCCCTTGTTGGCGCGGTTGGCGGTGTAATAGTCGGAGCATCGCTGGTTGGCGCTATCTCGCCGGTGCTGAGTAACATTTACCGGTTTTTACTGGACGGACAATTTAGCGGTGGTCAGTTTTCCACGCCGCGCCTGATATTGCTCGCGGTGGTGTTTTGTGCAGTAGCAGTGATGATAATGGGGTTGTTGATCAGGCAACGTCTGACTCAGAGTCTGGCCCGGCGCAGTTATCTGGTGGCGGCATTTAAGCGGCGTTTTAAACCGGTTTATAACGTCTGGTTGTTGCTGAGCTTAGCGTTAGTAGCGCTGGGTGCATGGTTAGTAGCCAGTCAGCTACAGGCGCTTTTGTATATTGGTCTGGTTCTGATTGCCGGTTGCACCACGGTGGTGTTGCTGATGCCCCAGTTGATGAGCCTGGTAGCACGGCGGGTACCTACAACAAAGCCGCTGCTGCACTGGAGTATGCACAATGCGGTAAGTCTTTCGCAGCGCACCAGACTGGCGGCCTGTGCATTTTTTATCGCGTTGGCGGCCAATATCGGCATGAATGTGATGGTCGACAGTTTTCGCCAGGCCACACAGCAATGGCTGGAGCAACGCCTGTTTGCACCGTTTTATATCTACACGGATTTTGACGGGGATTTGTCGGCCGAGAAGGGCGCGCCGGTGCCACTGCTGGCCCGTTATGGTAAAGACGTTCGCCTTAATGGGCAAACCCTTGAGCTACGCAGTTTTCCCGATGGCGCTGAATATCAGCAGTATTTAATGCTCGATGATCAGTCGCCCTCAGCCTGGTTTGCCTTTAATGTACAGCGCGGAGTGTTTATCAATCAGCAACTGGCGTATCGGCAGGAGCTTAACACCGGTGATACTGTTAGCCTGCCTTTAAACGCCGGGCTGCAGGCTTTTGAAGTGGTGGGCGTTTATCCGGATTACGGTAATCCTAAAGCTCAGGTGCTGCTGCCAGAGACGGTGCTTGCCGATGAGTATGCGCTTATTTCAGCTTATGCCGCTTTTGCTTCGCTTTCAGAGCAGTCCGCGCTTGAAAGCTGGCTCAATGACCATAGTGAGTCGGCTCGCCTGATCCCGCGAAGCACTCTGATTGAACAGTCGATGATAGTGTTCTCCCGTACATTTTTAACCACGGATACGTTAAACCTGGTCACTATGCTGGTGGCCGCGCTGTCGTTCTTTGTATCAATTACGCTGCTGGTAATGGATATAAAGCCGCAACTGTTACTGCTGCGCAGCGTTGGCGTTAGTCCGTTTCGTATCAAGCTGTCGTTGTTCTCGCAGTATTGTTTTATTGCGGTGAGTTGTGCACTGCTGGCACTGCCCTTTGCGCTGTTACTCGCCTGGCTGCTGGTGAATAAGGTGAATCGTTTTGCCTTTCACTGGACCTATCCGCTGATCCTCGACCCGATGATTATTATGCAAAGCCTGCTCATTGGGCTTGGCCTGTTACTGTTACTTATGGCATTGCCGCTTGGCAGGTTACAGGCCAGGTTTTATTCGCAGCAGGAGGCATTATGAACAGGCTGTGGCTTTTACTGTTGGTATCAGGCTGTGCTTTTTCGGCACCGTTGCAATCTCAACAAGACAACCGTTTTTCACTGTTTGGCGGTTTTAAAGCCGACAATCAGGCGCAGGTAAGCATTTCCAAGCCTGTGTCTTTACCCGCCGATCATGCCCCGCATCCAGGCTATCAGATTGAGTGGTGGTACCTTACACTACTGTTGGAGAATGATGACGGCGAGCCGTTTAATTATCAGTTTACGTTGTTCAAATTTGCTCGCCCGCAATTAGCCTCCAATTGGGGCGAAGGGGTTGTATGGATGGGTCACTCTTCGCTGCATACTCAGCATCAACATTATTTTGCTGAAAAATTTGCTCAGCAGGGGACGGGGATCGCCGGTTTTAGCGCCGCGCCGGTGGCCTTTTATATCGATAACTGGCAGTGGCAAAGTAAGCCAGAGGCTGCACTGTTTCCCGCAGAGCTTAGTACCACCTCTGGCCCCGCGGCGCTTAAACTGAACCTGGCTGCCAGTAAGCCCTTTGTAAAACACGGCCAACAGGGCGTGAGTTTTAAAACCGGTGACGGACGTTATCGTTCCTACTACTACAGCCAGCCGTTTATCAACGCCAGCGGCCAAATCACGCTAAATGGCGTAACCCATCAGGTAAGTGGCATTGGTTGGTACGACCACGAATGGACATCGCAACTGGCCGACGAAGACGCCCTGGGCTGGGACTGGTTTTCACTGCACTTTGACGACGGGCGAAAACTAATGGCCTTTACCATGTACGTGGATGGCAGCGAGGCTTATACCACCGGTACATTAATCAGTGCACAGGGCGAGCCGCAAACGCTGGGCCCGGAGGAACTGCAGATATTACCACTTAACACCGGTGAAGTGGCGGGCAGGGAGATCCCGGTTGCCTGGCAAATTCGTATTCCCAAACAGCACATCGATATAACAACCAGCGCGTTTAAAACCGAACAGTGGAATAACAGCCGCTTTCCTTATTACGAAGGGGCGATGTCGTTTAGTGGCAGTCATGCCGGTAAGGGCTACATGGAACTTACCGGTTACTGAAAAGGCTCCTATCATTTCTGGTTACTTAACAGTGCAGAGAGCTGTTTTTGAGTTTCCTGGGTATCCTTATGGCTGGCGCCCAATACGCTGGCTCTTGCCTTTAGTGTTTGTCTGAATAGCTGCTCTGCCTGCTCAGCTCTGCCGGTTAACTGATAGAGTTCGGCCAGTTGGTGAGACGCACTCAACACCTGCGGGTGTAGTTTGCCAAAAACCTGTGTTGCGGCGTCGATGTGTTGGGTTAGCAATTGTTCAGCCTCGGCGAAATCCCTGAGCGCCATGTGCGTTACCGCCACGCCTTTCAGGCAATACAGCGTGTAGGGGTTATTCAGCCCCGACTTTTCTAACCATTTATCCAGGCAGCGCTGATAATAGTTAGCTGCCTGCTCGTAATCATGTTGCCTGAAGTAAAGGTCGCCTAAGTTTTCAAGTGAGTAAAGGGTGTGGCGGTAGTCGGCACCAAAGAGTGCTGTACGCCGTTTGAGTACCTGCCTGAAAATGTCTTCCGCGAGGTTAAATTGGTTATTGTCGAGATAATAAGTGGCCAGATTATCAAGGGCGCCCAGGCTATCCTGATGGTCCTCGCCAAATATTTTATTACTTACAGCAATGGTTTCCTTGATTATTGCGAGGCTATCGCTGCCATTTTTCAACACGTTGAGCCGGCTAAGATTGAACAATAGTCCTAAATAATTTTCGTCTTCCGGCAAGTTATTGTCTTGATAAATAGCCAGTCCTTTGTGAATGTGCCTTTCTGCCGGGGCAATTTTTCCTGAATCGATGTAGATCAGTCCGAGGGTTTTGTGCAGTAAAGCTTGCACAAGAGGCGGATATTCATGCGCTGCTGAATTATCCAGCTTCTGGTCTGCGGCTTGTAGAATATCAAGTAGCGAGACGTCCTTACCTTTTGCCACGAAAGGGCTGGTGGCTGCCAGTGTGTCAGTGAGGAAGTCTGATACGGCTTTAGTTTGCTTACTTTGTGAAATCGCGATATCACGCTCTTCGGCAATGCGATTCGCCAAAAAGCCGGTTAACAGGCTAAAGCCAATCAGGGCACTTACTGCCAGCCGAAACACAACTCTTTTTTTGTGTCGGTAGCGCTTGGATTGCTCAATAAAGATTCGTTCGTCCTCAGAAAGAGTGACGGCTCTGCGATGCATTAGCTCTTCGGCGTCTAATACTTTTTGTTTCGAGTTAAGTAAGGCGTCGCTGGCTTTATGATTGTTGAGCCAGAACTGGCAGTCATCAGCCAGTTGTTCACGCTTATGGATTGCCGCATCATTGTTACTTAACCAGGTTTTGATGCGCTGCCAGTGTTTGAGTAAAGCTTCGTGGGCAATCGTAATGAACTGAAAGTCCTGCGCACTATTTGCCTCGTTGTCTTCTGAGTAACTGCGCTGTTCACCGGTATTGGTTTGAATAATGGTGACAAACAGTCTGGCATTAAGAAAATGCTGAATAAATTGTTTTTCCGCGGGGTTAGTGAAAAAGGTTACCGGTAGCTTCCTGGCCGTTACACTGTATTTATTTTTATGGTCAACCTGAATCAACGCGTGCATGATATCGTCCCAGCACGCCTGCACGCTGGCGGGCAATTGATTAAATACTTGTTCAGCCTGCTGGGCGATTGCACCTTCCATGCCGCCCATTTTTCGGTAGGCACTGAGTAATAAAACATTGTCAGCACTTCGCTGTTCGTAGAGTAAATCGAGGGTGTATTCCAGCAGTGGCAGGGCATCGGGATTTTTAACCGCGGCTTCCAACAGCACTTCATCCAAATGGACTTCATTGTGTTTGTCGTGTTCAAAACGTAATCCCGCAGCGATTGCCGGGTTTCTGATCATCCGGGTAATTTCAACCGGGGTAGGAGCTTGCAGGTCGTATTGTTTGCCCTGGCGCTTTAATTCATTAAAGCCGGTTACGTCCAGACATTCGGCGTAAAAGTCATTCCTGAGTACGGCAACCAGTAACAGCGAATCGCAGTGGGCCAGCTGCGACAAACAACTGATCAGGTGTTGTTTGGCATCGACACCAGTGTTCTCATCCAGCAGAAACTGCTCAAACTGATCAATAACCAGTAACTTATATGCCAATACCGGTTCGTCAGCAGAAGCGTCTGCATCATCTTTAGGCGGTGTAGGAAGTACCTGTTGTAATTGGAACGGATCCGCCTGAATACGTGAAACAAGCGCTGTCGTATCGTCAGTTGTGTTTAACAGTGATAGTTTCTGTAATGCACACACCAGGGTGGCCACCGGATGTTCGTCAATACTCTGACTGGGACTAACGAAATGGTAGTGAGACACTTTTAACTGCGAAAATCCCGATTTACGGCTAAGGTGGGGAAGCACACCAGCCCGCATTAAGGATGATTTGCCACTGCCACTTTTACCCAGCAGGAGCAGAAAATGACAGGGCTGAACGGTAAGCAGTTTCAGCTGACAAATGACATCGGCGATGGCCTTTGTTCTGCCAAAGTAGATGGCACTTTGCTGTTCGCTAAACGCATTGAGTCCCAGATAGGGCGAGCCGGCGGTCCATTTCTCCAGCGGTTGTCGTTGTGAAGCGTGGCCAGGTGTTGCAGGAAAGGTGACCGGGGCAATAATTTTATAGCCACGGCGGTAGATTGTTTCAATGTAGGTGGGGTTTTTGGCGTTACAGCCGAGCTTTTTTCTTAACCCGGCAATGCACTTTTGTACCGGCGAGTCTCCGTAAAACGTGCCGGCCCAGCAGGCGATTAGTAATTGTTCTGCACTAACGGTTTCACCAGCATGCTGACAAAGGTAAATCAGCACATCCATCATCTTAGGTTCAATGGTTAATTGCTGTTGCGCTGCTATCAGTTGGTTTGACTCGCCGTCGACCGTCCATGAACCCAGAGTAAACGTTCGTAGTGGTTCCCGTTCGTCATCTGTATTTGCAGAATCCATTCCTGGCGGCCTTTATGCAGATAGCTGATAAGCCTATAGCTTAGAGCACAGCTGGTTGTTTTTCCACCGGGGTGAAACTTGTTCTAGTATTTAACTTGTTGAAATTTATTTTTATTTTGGTTTTTTACACAATGGTAAGGAAACCGTAAGTCTTTTTGTCCCGGGTTGAATAATACTGCGGTTAACAAAGACGGCAGTAGGTCTTTACTTTTAAGTTAAATGCATAAGGAATAAATGATGAACGACAAAAGTAAGTTACTGGTATTCATTCAACTCATGCTGTTTCATTCGCTGGTAAGCGCCGGTGGCGTTAACCAGGGTGTGTCAGTCAGCAACGAAATATGGAACGATGCACAGGCGCTTAAAGCGCAGTTTGTGGTCAAACAGGACGTTAACTATCTCACTGTCCACAGCGCTGAAGATCAACTTGTGGCGGAGTTACTCATTCCCCGCAGCAAACAATTGGCTAACATTAAATGGTCGAGCAATGATAGGTATCTGACATTTACCGAGGACGATAGAAATTTATGGTTGTTTAATATCGGCTCCGGCTCGGTAAAGCTGCTGGACCATAAACCCCGGGCGAGTGCATCCTGGAAATTTAATGCTCAATGGTCGCCAAATGGTCAGTGGTTGCAATACATCACCAGCAACAATGATCGCTATCCGGTAAAAGTGTATTCGTTACAACGCAAACACGCTTATCACGTTCCGGTGGCCGGCGATGCCATAGCCAGTATCCGCTGGCATGATCACAACAATGAGTTAGTGATCATTACCGACCAGACAGCAGAACAACCTGCTGAACTGGCAATTCATGATATAACACTGACGCTCAGGGAAGACGAGCAGCTGGCCAGCGTTACACCGGCGTTGTGAAATATACAAGTGCCGTAGGAGGCATAAACGCAAATGCCTCCTTCGCTGGCCGGGTGTTGGATGTTTGGCCAGGAATTCCTCGCTAGCCGCGTTTAGTAGCGTCTTTCTGGCTGGTTTTGGATATCAAAATAAAAAACAAAATGAGGTACAAGGGCATATCAATAAACGTGGTGTAGGTTAACCACTGATCTTCACTTAGCAGTGTCGCCACGGCGTAATTCGTTGCTGCCATTAACAGGCCGAGAACACCCAGTCCCACCACAAATGGCTGATGTTTAACCGGCCCGTTCAGGTAGCGCTCAAAACGAGGGGCAAAATATCTGCCTTTGCGAAACAGGCCGTCGGTTAATAACACCAGGGCGCCCAGAATACCCATTATTGTGCCTTTGAGCTGGACAAAAAACTCACTGTCGAAAGTGATTGATAATAGTGCAGAAATCAATAGCATAACCGTACCAAATACAGCAAAGCCACCGAGTAAATCCACTTTAACAAAGCGCTGTATCACCACCAGCGCTAACCCTAGAGCGATACTGGTAAATGCCGCCAAGGTTAAGTCGCCCGTGGTTTTTGATACAATAAAAAACGCGGCGCCCAAGCCGATATCGGCGAAGATGGAGTGTTTGTTCTTCTGCCACTGAACACTTTGTTTCTGGCGTTCCTGCTTAAACGCTTCTGTGTCTTTTGCATCGCTTAACTTTTGTAATTTTTTATCGGCAAAATAGATGTCTTTGCCCGGATGACTGGCGTAGATGCGTGCTTCGTTATAGTAAACCTCAATACCAACAGTCAGCCAGTTTATGTAGCCCACAGACACGCTTAACGTATTACTTGCGTCTGCAGTGCCGATGGTGTGGGTAAGTACTTTTAGTTCGTCGATAAAATTACCGGTTAATTCATCAATCAGGTGTCCGTTTTTATACAGCCGTGATGTATAAGTGGTAAAAGAAAAGGAATAGCGGATTTCATAGCTGTCGTTATCAAATGCAAAGGGGCGTCGGTAGGTCCATAATCGCATCAGTAGTCTCCTTGATAAACGAATGCAAACGGGCACGAAGGCAGCGCCCGCAAAGCATTAAGTGCACTTAGTAGGAAGCAGGAATAGTAATTTTTCAGTGTTTTTCTGCTGGCGCTTTATTTTTTGTGCCTTGTACCATGTAATCAAATTTAACTTCAGTAAGGGCAGGCGTTTTTTCGGGATTAGACTGAGTAGGTTGCCAGCGCCATTGTTTTATCGCTTCAAGCGCTGTTTTATCAAACACCCCAAACGGGAATGAATCCGTGATCTGCTGTGCCACGGCTTTTCCCTGACGGTTGACTACAAATTTTACGGTTACACAACCTGACAGACCATTTCTGGCCGCATCTGCGGTGTAACCCGGATCAACGCGTTTTTGAACCTTCCATAGGGCATTAAACTCGGCGTCAGTAGACAACGCGAGGTCTGCAAAGTTACTTTCGTAATTTGAGTTATCCTGTGAATCTGTGGCCAGTTGGTTACTCGCACAACCCGTAAGCAGGCTAATCAGACTGATATACAGGTACTTCTTCATGGCTATATCCTTTAGCTAAATTATTTTTGCTGCGATTTTATAGCAAAATTTTTACAGTGCGTCATTAGCCAACACGGCTTACTACCCGCTGGGCGAGATCCGAAAGGCGCATATTTTGTTCCATGGCAGAGCTTTGCAATTTGCGGTAAGCCTGCTGTTCAGATAAACCGCTTTGCTGCATTAACAGCAATTTAGCGCGGTCGATCACTTTTTGCTCATTAAGCGCCTGTCTGGCGGCACTGAGTTCGTCGGCCATATCCTCGATGCGCTGGGCCTGACCGCGGATAAGATCGTAAAACGACTTATGCGCTGACAAGGTTGAACTTTCGGGCAGCTTTCTGGCTTCTCTGCCAGCACCTTTAAGGCCCTTTACGGTATTATCATAAAGCATGGTAATAGGCGTATCGGTAAGTGGTGGTGAATTGTTAAGAGAAGCGATCAGCATCTCATGATTACGCAGCTCTTCTTCTGCCTGTTGGATCCGCAGGGTGGCCTGGTCGGTGAGGCGGTCGGTCAGGTGCTGCTCAATAGCCTGCATGGCATCGATTCGCAGCGTAGCAATGTCGTACCAGATTTCACTGAGCTCAGGTGAGCATTCGCCACCGGAGGCCAGCGTCTGGATCATTTCTCTTAAACGGGTAATTTGAGCGGCCGTATCACTGGATTGTTGTGACTGCCACATTTGCATCTCTTCTTCATCGGCAAAGTTTTCGAAGGTTTCAAAACAGTGCTGCTGAGAATCGCTGAGTGCGCTCACTCTATCTCCCAGATCGCTGTCGAAATGACTTTCAGCAAAACCAATGGCGCCCCAGGCCCGTTCCTGTCCGGCATATTCTTTACCCTGCATAAAATTAAACAGGGCGACCAGCAAACGTGTCATGGTTGGATCGCTGGCAACATCGGCCGCCTCAAAAACCACATCGAGCAAGCCGGTAATTAACCGGCAGTAGGCATTGGTGGATTCCAGAGGCGTAAGCTGCTGAGCAGCAATTTTGTTGCGTAAATCGGGTAAGTGATCCATGCCTTGCAGGGCAAAGGTGATACTGCTGAGCAAGCGCATGGACTGGCCGTTATCGTGCTGGCCAAGGTAGAGCGATTTAAGCAGGCTGCGTAAATCCTGTTCGCAGTGTTCACTGGCAGTTATCTGCTGCTGGCGCTGCTCACAAAACCGTTCGCCCTTGGAACCTAAAAATACATTACTTAATCCCCGTTCGCGCTGGAGCTCATGGATCATGTCTTTAACGGCTTTTACCGTGCGACAGTTTGATGATAAATGCTGCAATGCCTGAATTTCCTGATGCTTCGCTGACAATAAAAATCGCTTGGTAATGTCACTGTGTTTGCTCATCAGGCGCTCCGTAATCTGGGCTGGTTATTTCACTCAACTTCAGAGGCAAGCAATTCTTATTCCCATGTAATACTTTGGTCGAAAAGAGGGCGATTTGTGTTTTATCTAAGCACTTCTAGCATGATTTGTTGAAAATACGCACAACAGTAACCGCATTTAAGAAAGTCGCACCGCCCATAATGCACTTAATTGGTGAAATTGCGCTATCGTGGCGCGCCAGTATCATGAATTAGCGTTTATAAAAAATGCATAAAATTAATAAGTTTATGATTAATATGAATATATTGTGTGTATTTAAGTTGGCATCGAATTTGTATTCATTAAATTAGCAAACCGTTATGGTTTTACAATTGGAAAAGAATTCGGATAAAGGCGTCCGCAACTTACTTCTGTGAAGTGAGTGCGGACGCCTTTTTTTGTGCCTGACGATTGTAATGAAGTGTTTGTGGGTGTGTTTTTGTTCAATAAATTTAGGTGATTAATATGGCGTATTTACTACCTTCTGAGTTTGCAACCAAAATGGTTGATGCGGGTGAATCGAAGATTTACATGTCAACCCGCGACACGTTAATTCGTGCTTTTATGGCCGGTGCTATTCTGGCACTTGCGGCAGTATTTGCTATAACTATCGCCGTTAAAACCGGCGTGTTTCTGATTGGGGCAATCCTGTTTCCGGTTGGCTTCTGTATGCTTTATCTGATGGGCTTTGACCTGTTAACCGGTGTGTTTGTACTGGCACCGCTGGCCTGGCTGGCCAAACGGCCTGGCGTGACCTGGCCGCAAATTTTGCGGAACTGGGGGTTGGTGTTCCTGGGTAACTTTGCCGGTGCGTTAACCGTTGCCTTTATGATGTCGTTTATTTTTACCATGGGTTACAACACCGATGGCGGCGCGATTGCGACCAAGGTGGCGGGTATCGGTGAAGCGCGTACCCTGGGTTATGCCGAATACGGTGCAGCTGGCTGGTTTACTATTTTTATCCGCGGCATGCTGTGTAACTGGATGGTATCGCTGGGTGTAGTCGGTGCAATGATTTCTACCCACGTGAGTGGTAAGGTACTGGCGATGTGGATGCCTATCATGCTGTTCTTCTTTATGGGTTTTGAACACTCAGTAGTTAACATGTTCCTGTTTCCGTTTGGCCTGATCATGGGTGGAGACTTCTCTGTGATGGATTATTTCATCTGGAACGAGATCCCAACAGCCTTGGGTAACCTGGTAGGTGGTTTAGCATTTACTGGTCTGACACTGTATTCAACGCACGTGAAAACTGCACCGAAGCGTGTTCTGGCAACCGGCGGGACCAGCAAAGCAGTACCGGCGGCAAAAGTGATCGATAAAGTATAAAAATTTATGCCTGAAGTACGCTGGGGAGCATTCTCCGGCAAAGGAATAAAAACCATTAATCAGGACTGTCACGCCGTGACAGTGCCTGATTTTTCGCGTTTGCAGCGTCGTGGCGTTATTGCCGCCGTTGCCGACGGCATCAGCAGTAGTCAGGTAAGTCAGTACGCCAGCGAACTGGCTATTAATGAGTTTGTTCGCGATTACCTGATGACTGCCAACGTTTGGTCACCGGCGCGTGCCGCGGAGCTGGTGCTGCGAACCATTAACACCCGCTTGTTTATTAAGTCACAACTCAGCCCCTATCGGGAGGATCCGGATAAAGGCTACGTCTGTACGTTTAGTGCCGTGCTTTTGCACGGTGATAAAGCCATTTTACTGCATTGTGGTGACAGCCGCATTTATCATATTCGTCAGCATCAGGCTCAATTGTGTACGCAAGATCACCGCCAGCAAGGTGAGGGCGGCCATCATTATCTGAGTAATGCATTGGGTATTAAACCCGCATTACATGTGGATATTAGTGTCAGGGATATTGTGCCCGGCGATACCTTCGTGGTAATGACCGACGGCATCGCAGAAACGCTTAGCGTCGAAGACTGGCTGGCAATTTTGCACCAGGCTGACACAGACTTACATAAGGGCTGTGAGCAGATTGCTAATATGGCCCTGGATTTCGGGTGTAATGATAACCTGACCATCGCCGCGGTTCAGGTTACGGCGATTAATCAGCCGGTGCCGGTGCGCTATGAGGCACCTGGTTACCTGCCATTTATAAGCAGTCCGCTGACTGTTGGCAGTGTTATTGACGACTGGCGTGTGGAAAAACAACTGAGCAATACCGAGCGCAGTAGCGTGTATCTGGCTCGCCATCACCGCTCAAATGAGCGGGTAGTGCTTAAAGTACCGGCCGTATCCATGCAGGATAACAGCGGCTTTCTGGATGAGATGATCAAGGAGGAGTGGGTGGCTACGCGTGTCAGTCACCCGCAATTACTTGCTGGCTGCAGTGAGGTATTCTCAAGGACCTGTTTTTATATTGTCTTAGCATTTTGCCCGGGCATTAGTTTGCGACAGTGGCGTGATGACAATGGCGCTCCTGATCTGATGTTGCTCAGAGACTGGGCTACGCAATTATCCGGCGCCTTAACCGCGCTGCACCGTCAGGGAATATTGCATCAGGATATCCGGCCAGAAAATGTTCTGGTTGGTGACAATAATACCCTTACGCTGATTGACTATGGTGCTGCAAGCTTGTCTGGTCATAACTTCTCAATGGCCAGCGAGCAGTTGTTTATTCCCGGCGATTTGCTGTTTGCGGCGCCAGAGTATTTCGTTGGCCTGTGGCCTGATGAGCGCGCTGAGCAATTCTCTTTAGCAGTACTAATGTATTACCTGTTATCGGGAGAATATCCTTATAATGCCGGCGTGGCCAAAAAGACCAGTTATTCGGGGTTACTCAAATTGCGCTACATTGATTTGCTGCAGCGCAATGTCTCGGTGCCGGCCTGGCTGGACGCCACCATAAAGCGCGCTTGTCATCCGCAGGCAGCCAAACGCTATGATAGTTTGTCTGAATTTGTCTATGACCTGCATCATCCTAATCCCGCCTACGGGCGCACGCTGCCATTGATGGAGCGCCACCCGGTACGAGTGTGGCAGGGCATTGCTGGCGTACTGGCCATTGCGGTAATGATACTGCTGGTGCTGCTGTTGGACGCACCCTAACGTAGCCTGTGAAGTGCACCAAGAATAGGATTTTTGCTTTGTTTTGGTGCGTGTCAGTGTGGGGAGACGATTGTGAAAAAAGCTAAGTAATTGAAAATATTTAATTATAAAACTTGGCACTTAACTTGTATTACCTAGAATGTATCAGCATTTACATCAAGATGCTTGTGACCTGTCGGCGTTAGACAGTAACGTATCACAAGGGTCTTCACAAACAGATTAGCAACAGCTTAAACAGGCAACGAAGCCCACAACCAGGAATGGTTGTGGGTTTTTTTTTGCCTTCAAAAAAGGTAGACGAAATGAACATTTCATCACGGCAACAACGCATCGTTATTATTGGCAATGGTATGGTGGGTCACCACTTTGTTGAGCAACTGATCAACAGTGAGCACAACTGCCATATCACGGTATTAAGTGGCGAAAGCCGACTGGCTTATGACCGTGTTTACCTCTCTTCCTACTTTTCCGGCAAAACGGCTGCCGACCTGGCACTGACCGATGAGCAAACCTATCAGGATTGGGGGGTTAATGCCGTTACCAACGCCTGGGTAACCGACATCGATCGTGACAAGCAGGTTGTCACCACTCAATCAGGTGAGACTTATGAGTACGACACGCTGGTACTGGCAACCGGTTCTTACCCTTTCGTACCGCCTATTCCTGGAAATGATCAGGAACATTGCCTGGTGTACCGGACCATTGAAGATTTAGAGGCTATCAGCGCTTCTGCCGCGCAAAGTAAAGTAGGTGTTGTTGTGGGTGGTGGTCTGTTAGGTCTTGAAGCGGCAAATGCGCTGAAACAGGCCGGGCTTGATACCCATGTGGTGGAATTTGCCCCCCAGTTGATGGCGGTCCAGCTCGACCCCATGGGCGGTGAGTTGCTCAAAGACAAAATTGAAGCACTCGGTGTTCAGGTTCACACGCAAAAAGCTACCGAATGTATTGAAGCCGGTGAAACTTGTCGCTACCGCATGAAGTTTGCTGATGGCAGTCATCTGGAAACCGACCTGGTGCTGTTTTCTGCCGGGATTCGCCCCAGCGATCAACTGGCTCGCCAATTTGGATTAGTCATCGGCGAACGTGGCGGTATTGTTATCGATAATCAGTGTAAAACCTCTGATAAGAATGTTTATGCCATTGGCGAATGTGCCCTGTGGGATAAGAAAATCTATGGTCTGGTCGCCCCCGGTTATGCCATGGCACGCGCTGCGGTAGCCGATATCATCGGTGATGAAGGTGAATTTGCCGGCTTTGATATGAGCACCAAACTGAAACTGATGGGCGTGGAAGTGGGCTCAATTGGTGACGCTCATGGTCGCACTCCCGGCGCGCTGTCTTACACCTATCATAACCAGCCGGAAGGGGTGTATAAAAAGCTGGTCGTCGATGCCAATAAATCACTGGTACTGGGCGCCGTTCTGATTGGTGATACCAGCGATTACGATACCCTGTTGCAGTATGCCCTTAACAGTATTGCACTGCCAGACAGTCCGGAGTCTTTGATCCTGCCGTCTGCTGGTGAAAAACCACTCCTTGGTGCTGATGCATTGGGTGATACGGCAACCATTTGTTCATGTCACAATGTTTCAAAAGGCGACATTGTGGGGGCAATCGACGGCGGTTGCTGCTCGGTGGGTGATGTGAAATCCAGTACTAAAGCGGCCACTGGCTGTGGCGGTTGTGCTGCGTTACTGAAAAATGTGGTCGACAGCGAACTGGAAAAACGCGGCGTAGAAGTATCCAAGGCTATTTGTGAGCACTTTAACTATTCTCGTCAGGAGCTCTATCATCTGATTAAGGTGGGTAAAATCCAGAGCTTCGAAGAGCTACTGGAAAAGCACGGTAAGGGCTTAGGTTGCGATATTTGTAAACCAGCTGCCGCGTCGATTTTTGCATCAGTCTGGAACGATTACATTCTGGCTAAACAGCATCAGCCCCTGCAGGATACCAACGATACCTATCTGGGTAACATGCAAAAAGACGGCACCTATTCGATTGTGCCACGGGTTGCCGGCGGAGAGATTACTCCCGATAAACTCATCCTGCTCGGTGATGTCGCAAAACGGTATAACCTGTACACCAAAATTACCGGTGGTCAGCGAATCGATCTGTTCGGTGCCCGCGTAGACCAGCTTCCTGCCATTTGGGAAGAGCTGGTGGCTGGCGGGTTTGAAACCGGGCATGCCTATGCCAAGGCGCTGCGTACCGTTAAGTCCTGTGTAGGCAGTACCTGGTGCCGTTATGGTGTGCAGGACTCAGTTGGCCAGGCAATTGATTTAGAAAATCGCTACAAAGGCCTGCGCGCACCGCACAAAATTAAATTTGCTGTGTCCGGCTGTACCCGTGAATGCGCTGAAGCGCAGGGTAAAGACATTGGTGTTATCGCCACCGAAAACGGCTGGAACCTTTACGTTTGTGGAAACGGTGGGATGAAGCCGCGCCATGCCGATTTATTTGCCACCGATTTGGATGACGCCACACTGGTGAAGTACATCGACCGGGTGCTGATGTTCTATGTCAAAACGGCCGATCGCCTGCAGCGTACATCGGTGTGGATGGAGAACCTTGAAGGCGGCCTGGAATATCTGAAATCTGTGGTTATTGACGATTCGCTGGGTATTTGTGACGAGCTTGAAACTCAGATGCAGCATATCGCCGATAGTTATCAGTGCGAGTGGAAAACCACCGTTGAATCGCCTGAAGCATTAAAACGTTTTCGTCAGTTCGTTAACAGTGATGAGTCGGATTCGAATATCCAGTTTGTCAGTGAGCGCGAGCAGATTCGTCCGGCCACCAAGGCCGAAAAATTTTCGGCTGGTAAAGCCATTCCCGTAGAACTCGTTTAGGAGAATTATCATGCAGGCTCAGGCTAATATTATTGCTCAATGGCATGATGTGTGTCATGTGGATGACCTGGTCACTAACAGTGGTGTGTGTGCGCTGATAGGCGATGTGCAGGTAGCGATTTTCAGTGTCCAGCTCGACGGCGAAGAGAACCTTTATGCTATCAGCAACTGGGATCCCATTGGTGAGGCCAATGTGATGTCTCGCGGTATCGTAGGCACGCTAACCGATAAAATTGTCGTGGCTTCACCGCTTTATAAAGAGCACTACGATTTGGCTACGGGAACGTGCCTGGAACGCGATGATATCAGCGTTAACACCTATCCGGTGCGTGTAGAACACGAGCGCGTGTTAATCGAACTTTAATAACGGGTGATGAGATGAATGCCATGTTGCCGCAAACAACCACTACACACCAAGTAGCCGATAAACTGGTTCAAACCACCTGTCCATACTGCGGTGTGGGATGTGGTGTGGATGTGGTGCAAAGCGGCGGTATGACAGGCATTCTCAGCGAGCTGAAAGGTTCCGCCGAACATCCGGCCAACTACGGGCGCCTGTGTATCAAGGGCACCCATCTGCTGGAAACCCTGGACGGCAATAAGCGTTTACTCAAGCCCGTGGTGTTTGGTCAACAGGCCAGCTGGGATGAAGCGACGTCGATCATTGCGGCCAGAATGAAAAGTATTGTTGAGCAACATGGCCCTGATGCGGTCGCGATTTATGGCTCAGGACAGCTGCTCACCGAAGATTATTACGTTGCCAATAAACTGATGAAAGGGTTTATTGGAACTGCGAATATCGACACTAACTCGCGGCTGTGCATGTCTTCTGCGGTGGTGGCCCATAAACGGGCTTTTGGCGAAGACATAGTGCCATGTAATTACGAAGACCTTGAGCACACCGATTTACTGATCCTGACCGGTAGCAACGCAGCCTGGACCTACCCGGTATTATTTCAGCGTATCGAGCGAGCCAAACTGCGTAATCCGGACATGAAAGTGGTGGTAGTGGATCCCAGGGAAACAGACAGTTGCTCGCTGGCCGATTTGCATATTGCCCTTAAACCAGGCACCGATGCCGTGTTGTTTTGTGGCTTGCTGAATTATCTTGCCCATCACAACGCCCTCGATGATACGTTTATCCAGAATTCAACTAACGGCTTTGCTCAGGCGCTGGCTGAAGCGTCAGCGTGGACGGTAGCGAAGGTTGCTGAAACCTGTGATGTATCGGTTGCCGCAATAGAGCAGTTATTCAATTGGTTTGCGAGCCTGCCCCGGGCTATTACGTTTTTCTCCATGGGCATTAACCAGTCGACCAGCGGTGTGGATAAAGGTAATGCCATTATCAACTGCCATCTGGCCAGCGGCAAAATTGGTCAGGAAGGCAGTGGTCCGTTTTCGATTACCGGTCAGCCCAATGCCATGGGCGGCCGTGAGGTTGGCGGTTTATCCAATATGCTGGCCGCGCATATGGATATCGATAACCCTGAGCATCATGCAACGGTTAAGCAGTTCTGGAATGCGCCGAATTTGGTGACCAAGCCAGGGCTACGGGCGGTGGATATGTTTCAGGCTGCGGCCGATGGCAAGATTAAATGCCTCTGGATCATGGCGACCAACCCGGTGGCGAGTATGCCAAACCGGGCGTTAGTCGAAGCTGCACTCAAAAACTGTGAGCTGGTCATCGTGTCAGATACCGCCGCACAAACCGACACCCTCAATTATGCGCACATCGCCCTGCCAGCAACGGGGTGGTCTGAGAAAAACGGCACGGTCACCAATTCTGAACGGCGTATTTCCCGTCAGCGTGGATTAGTTGAACCTATGGGTGAAGCCAAACACGACTGGGAAATAGTGTCGATGGTAGGCCGGGCAATGGGCTTTGAAGCGGCTTTTGCCTATCAGCACCCGGCCGAGATTTTTGCCGAGCATTGTGCGTTGACCGCAGCCAACAACAACGGCAGCCGTGCGCTGGATTTAGGCCCGTTGGCTGACTTAAGCATTGCACAATATGATAGTCTGCGCCCGCAGCAATGGCCCCTGAGTGACGCCCACCGTATTGGGACAGCGCGGCTGTTTGCTGACGGGTCTTTTTATACGCCAAATGGCAAAGCGAATTTTGTGGCTATTACGCCACGTTTGCCTGAACAGCAAACCAGCCCCGACTATCCGTTTGTATTGAACACCGGCCGGGTGCGCGACCAATGGCACACCATGACTCGCACCGGCAATGCGCCGCGCTTACTCAAACATGTCGACCGGCCATGGTTAAGTATTCATCCACAGGATGCTGAGGTGTTGCAGGTTAGCGATGGTGAATTGATCAAAGCTCAAGCTGCCTGTGCTGGCGATATAGAAGTCATTTTGCCGGTTAAAATTGATAGTAAACAGCGTCGTGGTGAAGTGTTTGCGCCGTTTCACTGGTCTGCCACCTGGGGCTCTCACGCCCGGGTAGGCGCCTTGTTAAACGGTGTTAACGATGCGCTGTCTGGTCAGCCAGAATTAAAACACGGCGCCATTCAGTTAAGCCCGGTGAAGATGCAAAGCTACGGCGTTATCTTTGGTGATGAGACACTGGTGCAGCGTATACAAAAGGCGGCTTATTATTTTCTGAAAATGCCAACGCCGGTGGCGCAAAGCATTGAGGTGGCTGACCCGCGCACACCACAGGAAATGCTCGGTGATATCATGCCGTGCTTACCGCGGGATGCTCAGTGGGCTACCAAACAAGGCCCTGAACAGTTAAGTGTCGTGGTTACCCACAAAGAGAAGCTAATTCTCGCCGTGCTTATACACCACCGTCCAACGGATATGCCACGGGACTGGCTGGATTCACTGTATAGCAGTGAGGCAATAACGGCTGAACAGATCCACGGGTTACTGGAACAACAGCCCGACGAAGAGTTCCGCCTTGGAAAAGTAGTGTGTAGTTGTTTTGGAGTACGTGAAAACACTATCCGTCAAGCCATTAGCGATGGCATAAACACCGTAGGCGAACTCGGCAAAGCGCTGCAATGCGGTACCAATTGTGGTTCGTGTAAAACCGAACTGGCCAGCCTGATTGCATCGACACCCGTTGCTGCACAACAGAATGAGGAAACGACCAATGAATATGCGCTTTAATACACTGATGATGCCGCTGATGCTAAAAGTGTCACGTTTGGGCGCGGCGTTGTTCGGCCTGCAAGATGATACGCCGGTGGTTAGAAAAGCTACGGCTGCGCAACCTGGTCAACGTGGTGAAGTATTTATCGTTGGCGCCGGACCGGGTGATGCAGAATTGCTCACGCTGAAGGCACACCGCTTATTACAGGAAGCGGACGTGGTGTTATTTGACTGGCTGGTGGATCAGTCGGTGCTCGATTGTATTCCCCGTCATGTGGCCCGCGAGTTTGTAGGTAAACGTTGCGGAAAGCACAGTGTGCCCCAGGAAATGATTTGTCAGCGCCTGGTTGAGCTTGGGCTTGAGGGCAAGCGGGTAGTGCGCTTAAAAGGCGGCGATCCGGCAATTTTTGCCCGCACCAGTGAAGAAACCGATGCGCTGCATCAGGCGGGCATCCCCTTTGCCATTGTGCCCGGTATTACTGCGGCGTCTGGTGCATCAGCCTACACCGGTATTCCGCTTACCGATCGTCGTTTTGCGCAGTCTGTGCGATTTATGACTGCGCAGTTTAGAGATCCGGCGAAAGAGGCCGACTGGCAGGCTATTGCTCAAAGCAGTGCGCGGGAAACAACAGTGGTTTATATGGGGCTTAAGCGTCTGGCTTTACTCGCCCGAAGACTGGATGAAGCCGGAGTCGACAGTACTTTACCCGTTGCAGTGATTGAGAACGCGTGTTGTAATCATCAACAGGTTATCGTTGGCTCCATCAGCGATATTTATCAACGCGTGGTCGACGCGGCAATCGAAGGACCGGCACTCGTCGTGATTGGTCAAGTGGTTTCTGCCCGTCAGCCCATCACCGCCGATTTGTTACATCATACCTATGAGCAACGCGCCATTTAGCGAATACATCAAAGCCCTCGGCAAAGGCCAGCGGGGCGCCCGGCATCTTACGCAAGCTGAAGCTTTCGATGCCTTTTCTCAATTACTTAATCAATCTATTGCGCCGGAGCAAGCCGGCGCTTTTTTAATGCTGCTGCGCATGCAGGAAGAATCTGTAGAAGAGCTATGCGGCTTTATTGAAGCCTGTCGCGGTAAGCTACCCGCCGCATTAAACGCAATGCAAGCCAGTGTGGATATTGGTTGTTATGCCGGTAAACGCCGGCAATTACCCTGGTACTTGTTGAGCGCGGCGCTACTGGCAAGCATGGGTTACCGGGTGTGCCTGCATGGTGCCAGTGAGCCCGGTTCAAAACGCTTTTATGCCAGTCATGCTCTGGCAGAGTTAGGTCTGCCACTGGCAACATCAATCGAACATGCCCAGCAGACTATGGACAGCATGAATGCTTGTTATCTGGACTTAGGCATTGCCTTACCTGAGCTTGATCGCATTATAAAACTGCGTGAATTATTTGGCTTACGGTCCTGCGCCAATACCCTGGCACGGCTGTTAAACCCCAGTAATGCGCCGTTTGCGATACAGGGAGTTTATCATACCCATCTGGATGAAAGGCATGCCAAGGTTAACGAGACGTTTACCGCGCAGCAGTCGCTGGTATTTCGTGGTGATGGCGGCGACCCTGAGGTGAATCGCGACAGAGCAACAGAGTTGTATTATACCCACAGCGGTGTCACTACCAAACAGGTGTTAGCCGAAGCGGATGGCTGGGCAATGAAGGAGCGCGATTTTTCAGTCGCGACCATGTTAGCGGTTTGGCGGGGCGAGTTGGAACATGGCTATGCTCATCAGGCGGTGATTGCCTCGCTGACGGTTTATTTGATCTTGCTGGAAAAGTTAAGCGAGCAAGAGGCCCAACAGCGGGCATCAGAACTATGGCAAATGCGCCATAAGCAGGCATTACCTTTTCACAGTGAACACTGACAGTGCATAAAATGCACTACGATGAGTCGCTTAATTTCGGCGATAAATAACCGTTTTTTGTAACTTGTTGAAATTTATAGTTATTAAATGTTGGCACTAAATGTGTATATATCTATTTAGCAATACTAGTATGCGCTATACCTAAACAATTTATTAATACCTTGCTGTCTTCTCATGAGGCGAGGTAAACGGCAACGAAGCCCACCCGTTCACAATGACACTGTCATTTCGAACGGGTGGGTTTTTTTTTGGCTTAAGGAAAGTACATGTTACACAAGACTGTAAAACACAAGTTCAAGCAGGTGGCCGGTTCGCTGACACTGGTTGCGTCATTATTTACTGCCTCAGTGACTACCGTGTCTGCTGAGGATATCGGCTGGCCAGAAAAAGAAGAGCTGAAGTTTGGTTTTATCAAGCTTACCGATATGGCACCACTGGCGATTGCTTATGAAAAAGGCTATTTCGAAGACGAAGGTCTGTACGTCACACTTGAAGCCCAGGCAAACTGGAAAGTGTTGCTCGACCGCGTTATCGACGGTCAGCTCGACGGTGCGCATATGTTGGCCGGTCAGCCGTTAGGTGCAACCATCGGTTTTGGTACCCAGTCGCACATTATTACCGCTTTCAGCATGGACTTAAACGGTAACGGCATCACCGTTTCTAACGATGTCTGGGCTGAGATGGAAAAGCACATTCCGGTTGAGAATGGCAAACCGGTACATCCGATCAAGGCGGATTATTTAAAGCCGGTGGTTGATAGTTACAAACAAGCGGGCAAGCCCTTCAAAATGGGGATGGTTTTTCCGGTTTCTACGCATAACTATGAGCTGCGTTACTGGTTAGCCGCCGGTGGCATCCACCCGGGCTACTATGCACCGCACAAAGGCGATACCTCGGGCCAGATTGATGCTCAGGCGCTGTTGTCGGTAACCCCACCACCGCAAATGCCAGCTACTATGGAGGCCGGAACCATCTTCGGTTACTGCGTAGGTGAACCGTGGAATCAACAAGCGGTATTTAAAGGTATTGGCGTGCCGGTTATCACCGACTACGAGATCTGGAAAAATAACCCGGAGAAAGTGTTCGGTGTGAGCAAAACCTGGGCCGAAGAAAATCCGAATACGCACATCCGCGTGGTTAAAGCGATGATCCGGGCCGCTATGTGGTTAGATGCAAACAACAATGCTAATCGTCCCGAAGCGGTTAAAATTCTCGCCAAAAGTAGCTATGTGGGTGCCGATGCAGACGTGATTGCCAACAGCATGACCGGTACCTTTGAATACGAAAAAGGTGATAAGCGTGAAGTGCCAGACTTTAATACCTTCTTCCGTCACAACGCCACCTATCCGTTCTACAGCGATGCCATCTGGTACTTAACGCAAATGCGTCGCTGGGGTCAGATTGCTGAGCCTAAGTCTGACGACTGGTACATGCAGACAGCGAAGAGTGTTTATCGCCCTGATATCTACACCCTGGCGGCCAAAGCATTGATTGCAGAGGGCCTGGCAGATCCTAAAGATTTTCCTGACTTCGACACAGAAACCGGCTTTAAACCGCCACAAACTGAATTTATCGATAACGTAACGTTTGATGGCAGCAAGCCTAATGAATACTTAGATAAATTCTCAATTGGTCTGAAAGGCGACACGGTTTTATAACCGTGTTTCCCAGACCCTCGATGATAAAAGGTAAAGACGATGAGTAAATCGATACCAGTTGTCAGCCATATTGGCCAGATCCGCGGTAAAAATGTGTTAGGGAATATTATGTCCACCGTACCAAAATTACTGATGCCTGTTGTTGGCATATTATTATTCCTCGCGATTTGGAATGTGGTAGCCAAAAACATCGATACGTCGCTGGGGCAGTTTCCTGGCCCGGCACAGGTATGGGAACAAACCTTTACGTTAATCGATGAACACAGCGCGCAGCGTGAAAAAGCCGACGCTTTCTATGCTCGTCAGGAAGAGCGTAACGCAGCACGGGTAGCGAAAGACCCAACCTACGTGCCGAAAATCCGTGATTTCACCGGCGCGCCAACGTTTTTCGATCAGATATGGACCAGTTTATACACGGTGATGGTGGGCTTTTTTATTGCCAGTATCGTGGCGGTGCCGGTGGGGATTTTGTGTGGTCTGAGTAAGTCTGCTTATTCGGCCATGAACCCGCTGATCCAGATTTTTAAACCAGTGTCACCGCTGGCCTGGTTGCCCCTGGTGACCATGGTGGTCAGTGCGGTGTATGTTAGCGATGACCCGATGTTTTCCAAATCGTTTATTACCTCGGCTTTTACCGTGTCGCTGTGCTGCTTATGGCCCACGCTAATCAATACTGCGGTAGGCGTTTCTAACATCGATTCCGATCTGGTGAATGTGAGTAAGGTACTGCGGTTAAAGCCATTAAGTCATGTGCAGAAAATCGTTTTGCCGGCATCGATTCCGATGATTTTTACCGGTTTACGTTTGTCACTGGGTATAGGCTGGATGGTGCTGATCGCGGCCGAGATGCTCGCGCAGAACCCGGGGCTGGGTAAGTTTGTCTGGGACGAGTTCCAGAATGGTAGCTCAGAGTCACTGGCACGCATTATGGTAGCTGTAATCACCATTGGTTTAATTGGTTTCCTGCTCGACCGTCTGATGCTGTCTGTACAGCGTCTGGTGAGCTGGGACAAAAACGCAGTGCTGCGCTAAGCGGCTAATACATTCGAGGAATTAAATTATGCAAAGCAGACATTTAGAACTCAGTCAGGTAGGCATCGATTTTCCGACTCCCAAAGGGCCGTTTACTGCGTTAACCGACGTTAACCTGAAGATAGAAAAAGGCGAGTTTATCTCACTGATTGGTCACTCAGGTTGTGGTAAATCCACGGTACTTAACATTGTAGCGGGTCTGCATCAGGCCACTACTGGCGGGGTTATTCTCGACGGCGCCGAAGTAAAAGAGCCGGGCCCAGAACGTGCCGTGGTGTTTCAGAACCATTCACTGCTGCCCTGGCTATCCTGCTACAAAAACGTTGAGCTGGCCGTAAAGCAAACTCAGAAAGGTAAATCCAAACAAGAAATCCGTGACTGGGTAATGCATAACATGGAACTGGTGCACATGACCCATGCGCTGGACAAACTGCCGTCTGAAATCTCAGGTGGTATGAAGCAACGGGTAGGTATTGCCCGGGCGCTGGCCATGGAGCCTAAAGTGCTGTTAATGGATGAACCCTTCGGTGCACTCGATGCACTGACCCGGGCCCATTTGCAGGACTCGCTGATGGAGATCCATGCGGATTTGGGTAATACGGTGATCATGATCACTCACGATGTGGATGAAGCCGTGTTGTTATCTGACCGTATCGTAATGATGACCAACGGTCCGGCAGCCACCATTGGCGAAATTCTCGACGTTAAACTCGAGCGTCCGAGGGACCGTCTGGCGTTGGCTGATAACCCTGAATACAACCACTATCGGCATGAAGTCCTGACCTTCCTGTACGAAAAACAGAAAAAAGTGGAAACCGTTTCGGGCCACAAAAAAGCCAAGCAGTCCGGCGTCAAAAAGAAGTCTGACGCCGCTTAAGTAATCTTAATAAAAACAATTTGTTAGCTCGGCCTTTAGAGGCCGGGCCGGGTATTCTCACGCTCAATTTAGGAATTTATCATGAAAACACAATGCTCTTTTTTCAAACGAGGCCTGCTGGCTACGGTTATTTCTGCGGCTTTATTACCGGCTGCCCAGGCCGCTACTGAGTGGCATGATGCGTTATCTGACTCCAAGGCATCCGCCAGTTTTCGTCTGCGTTATGAAGGCGCGAATCAGGATAATGCGGTAAAAGATGCCAGTGCGCTGACACTGCGTACCTTACTTAGCTTTGAATCCGGTGAGTACAACGGCTTTTCATTCAAAGCGGATTTGGAAGATGTCACCATCGTAATGGGGCAGGGCGACTACACTGTTGGCCCGGCAGGTTATAACCCGGGCGAATATTCGGTGATTGCCGATCCTGAAACTACCGAACTGAATCAGGGCTATGTGCAGTTTAAAAATGACGGCCTGACCGTGAAAGCCGGGCGACAGATTATCGCGCTGGACGGCCACCGTTTTGTTGGCCACGTTGGCTGGCGTCAGGATTGGCAGACCTATGATGCGGTGTCGGTTAACTATAAGGCAAGTGACAAACTGAACGCGTTTTATGCCTATTTAACCAAGCGCAACCGTATTTTTGCTGAAGCAGCGGATATCGACTCAAAAGATCATTTACTCAATGTAACTTACAAAGATGACTTTGGTAAGTTAACCGCTTATGCCTACCTGCTTGAAATGGATAACGATACGGATAACAGCCTGGATACCTACGGTGTAAGCTATGCCGGCGCTTATAAAACGGATTCGGTGAAATGGCTATACAGTGCTGAGTTTGCTACCCAGTCAAGCGAAGCCGCCGCGACCGATTATACTGCTACTTATACAATGTTAGAAGCGGGCGCAGTGATTTCCGGGGTTACCGCTAAGTTAGGCTATGAGCTATTGGGCTCTGATGAGGGTATGTACGGCTTTGCCACACCACTGGCAACCCTGCATAAATTCAACGGTTGGTCTGATCAATGGCTAGGTACACCAACACAGGGCTTGCAGGATGTCTACGTCAGCGCGGCAACCAAGTTTGCTGGTGGCAACTGGCTGTTTGTGTATCATGACTTCAGTGCAGACGAAGCGAGTACTACGGTTGACGATCTGGGTAGTGAGATTAATATCCAGTACACCACCAAAATTGCTGAAAAATTTAGCTTTGGTGCCAAATATGCTAATTATTCAGCAGGCGACATCAAGGTAGATACTGATAAACTATGGGTATGGATAGCCACTAAGTTTTAATCGATAATGACAGCAGCCGCGATAGATAAGCTGATCCAGCAGCCTCCGCACCACAGCCTGGGGTTCATCCTGGCCGGAGGCAGCTCCAGACGCATGGGAAGTGATAAAGCACAACTCAAAGTGGGTCAGCAAACCATGCTGGATATTGCTTCTGCTGTACTTCGTACGGCGGCGGTGAATAAGCATTTTGTGGTGGGCGGCGCTTTGGCTGATTTAGTTGAACAGCAGTCAGGGCAAGGACCTGCCAGTGCCATTTGTGATGTACTGGCACGTTTTTCCGCAGCTGCGGAAAGTAAAAGACTGGCGCTGTTTATGCCGGTTGATATGCCTCGACTTTCGGTTGACAGCATAAATACCTTACTTGAGTGCGCCAGGCTTAACCAACAGACGGTCTATTACAGTGCGCACTACTTACCCTTGGTTATCCCGGTCACTGCTAATACCCAGGAGTCTGCGCGGACGCTGATTGCAGCGGACTCGTCGCCCTCGGTGCGTAAATTACTGGCCAGCCTGAATGCCCAACCCATAGCATTCAACGGCAAAGCGGATGAGCTGGTAAACATTAATCGCCCTGAAGAACTTGCAAAGTTATGTTCTTAACAGGGCTTCCTTCACGTCCTCGGGTAAGGTACGGGTGAAGTCTGCCAGCTGTTGTTGGTTGTCTTTTACCTTCATATATTGGTGGATATAGTAAAGCAGGGTAATCCAGGACTTATCATTTTCTTGTGGTGCATCCTGAATGCCCAGCAATGGTTTAACAACCTCTTGCGGAAAACACCACAAGGTCAGCAAAAACACCGTAATCAGTATATCCGGATGACTACTCACCTGCTTTAACTGAGAAGCCAGATCAGGCGAGTTTGCTTCAATCATGGCTAGTACCAGCCTGCCTGTACCGTTTAATACTGCAGCGGTAAACACCTGTTCCCGACACTTAACCGAACAGTTTAGTGCGGTCGCCAACACTTTGCCCTTCGCGGCCATCTGACGGGTATTTTCACACACTTGTCGGTGGCGAGAGGCTGGCATAAGGTGAGCGGTTTCAGTTTCCAGCACAAAACTAATGGTCAACGCATAGAGCAACTGTGTGCCGAGTCGATTGATGGCTTCTTCCAGCGTGTCGGTGGTGCGCTGGAAACCCAGGTATGCCGAGTTTGCAACTTGAAGGATACGCGCGCCTATCAATGGCTCTTCAAGGATGATATTAGCAATCTGACTGGTGCTGGTATATTCATCATTTAGCGCGGTGCGCAGTTTCTCAATGATTTCAGGTAATACTGGCAGTTGGCTTAACCGACCCAGGCATTGCTGTTGGTCGTGGGTCAGCGGCAAAGCTTTGAGTTTTTCCACATGGCTTAACAGTTCACCAAGGAGTTCGTCAGAAAAAGGTTTATTGAGCAGGCTGTGGGCATTGCCACTGTTGCCGAGCAGAATTTCATCACGGGTATCGCCGGTCATCAGCACCCGAATTGACAATGGATACTTTTGAGCGACTTGCTCGAGTACCTCAGCGCCGTCGATTCCAGGCATTCGATAGTCGCAGAACACGATATCCGGATGTACCTGATCGGGCAGAGCAGACTGCCAGGTAAGCGGCTGATTGATGAAAGTGGCATCCCAGTTTGGGATAAGGCGTCGTGACGTGCGCTTAATGGCTCTCAGCATCAGTTCATCGTCGTCGATAAACACTGCGTGATAATTGTTCGTCATCGTTACGCCTCTGCCTGCCTTAAAGCAATGGTTACCCGGTTCGCCATCGTGGATCTGTTGTCAAGAGAGGCGCTATTCGCGACTCGCACCACAATAATGGGCATAAATTGTTATGCCTGATTATACGATATTTTTTTGCAAGTTTACTGTTCGTAACCTATATAAATCAATGTAAAAATTAAAATACAAAGTTATTATTGTGTAATATGTGACAATTGTGACGTAAAAGGGTTTTGGCTATGCATATCAGTGTCAATCGCTTCCCCCTGGATGCAAATGGAACCTATGGCGAAACGAGCGCGTTATCCGATTTGGAACAAGCTGACATCCATATTGCTTTTGGCGATGTCAAGGCGGTGACTGCTCTGGCGGTCGCCAGTAGGACTACCCATATAGGTGCCGGCACGCGATGGATCGCTTCGTCGAGTTGTCTGGGCGCGATGAGTCATTTGGGTACTGATAAAGGTGAAAGTTGCCTGCATGTGTTGTCTGTGGCGGATATTGATGGCGGCGCGGGTGTGGCCTCAGCAAAACTGACACCCGGTAAGGAGAGGTCTGTTGCCGAGCAAACGCTTGTGCAGGCGATGCAGGACGCGGACAGGCTCGGAGAAATGCCGTCACTGGTTTGGTTGGTTGTGGCGCCGGGTTCTGAAGAAAAAGTACTTAACGGTCTGCATAACGTGCTGGGTGACAGCGTGCCGATATTTGGCGGCAGCAGTGCCGATAACCGTATCGAAGGTAAATGGGTGCAGTTTGATGGCAGTGAGCTGCACCACAACGGTATTGTGGTGGCAGTACTTTATATGAGCGAACCTGTGTCCTGTTATTTTAGTTCGGGCTATGAGCCGACAGAATTGTCTGCAAAGGTCTCAGCGGGAGAAGGTCGAACAATTTATACCCTTGACGGCGAACCGGCCGGCACGGTCTATAATCGTTGGCTTAATCTGATGGGGCAAACGCCACTGGAGCCGGGCAACATATTGCAGGCAAGTACCTTTTTTCCGATTAGTCGCAATCAGGGCACAATGAGCCTTGGTGTGCCCCTGCTCAGTCATCCGGCACGACTGAATAACGATGGTAGCATTGAGCTGTTTGCCAGCCTGGAAGTCGGTGAGCAGATTACGCTGATGAGCGGGCAACCGGAGAATCTAGTCAGGCGCGCAACGGAAGTGACGGAAGTGGTGCTAAGAACCCATGAGCTGAATTATGAATGTCGCCCCAAGGCATTGATTATTGTTTTTTGTGGCGGCTGCATGCTGGCTGTTAAGGAGCACCTGGATGAGATCCAGCGTTCGTTGCTGGCACTGGTGCGGGATGTGCCATTTATAATGGGGTTTACTTTTGGCGAGCAGGGGTGCTTTTCCGACGGCATCAGTCGCCACGGTAATCTGATGATCTCTGCGACGGCGATAGGGTAAGTAAATCTGTGACCGATGTAGAAAAACTTCACGAAACGATTCAAAAACTCAGGTATGAGAATGGCCAGTTGCAACGCTTTAAGCAGATTAATCAACTAATGTTGCATGGCCTTGATGCAATCATGACATCCACTCACCGAAGCGAGGTGTTTGCGCGGTTATTTGAGGTAATTGGTGAGATTCTGCCCTGCGATCAAATACTCATTGCCCATCATAATGAAGAGCAAAGTACGGTGATTCCGGTTTGTAGCAGTGTTGAACGAAAGAGCTTTAAACCCTTGCGATATACCGATTTAACCAGTGTTTTTGAAACCACTATGAATGTATTTAATGTGGCTTTGATCCCGGATTGGGAAGCCCATTTAGGCGACTGGTTACCCGATGCGAACTCAGTGCTTATTCATCCTATCAATACCTCTCAGGCTAAATATATCTGGCTCATTTCTGATAAAAAAATTGGTGCGTTCTCTAAACAGTACGAAGAGATCTTCTTATCTTTTAGTGCATTCGTCGCGAATACCTTGTCTCATTTTGAACAACGTAGTCTTATCCGGGAGCGCGAAACCCTGCTAGAAGAACGAGATCGCATTGAAAAGTCGATGATTCACCAGGATAAAATGGCCGCATTGGGACAACTTGCTGCCGGTGTCGCCCATGAACTGAACAACCCGCTGGGTTTCATTAACAGTAATCTGTCCAGTTTACAGGACTATACTACTAGTATCAGTGAATTTGTCAGCCAGGCGATAAAGTCGTCAGAGGCACTGGAAGTGCTGCACAAAAAAATGGATATGGACTATATTTTAACAGATACGGATGATTTGATTGATGAATCGTTACAGGGCATTCAGCGTGCCACCGATATTATTGCTAATCTAAAATCTTTCTCGCATCCGGATGAAAAAACCCGGGTTAACCTGGAATTGAATGCGGTTATTGAATTGGCGTTAACGATAATAAAGACTCAGGCGAAAACGGTCGTGGACATCGATTTTGTACCCTGCGAGGATAGGCCAGTCATTTATGTTAATGCTAATCAGCTTGCCCAGGTATTTATCAATATTGTGACTAATGCAATGCAGGCAATAACCGATAATACAGGTAGGATAGTGATTACTGTTCTGGCTGAGGAAACCGTTGTGGATTGCCGTATCACTGATAACGGTCCGGGGATCCCCGCTGCAGTCGCGGCCAGAATTTTTGATCCTTTTTTTACCACCAAGACCGTAGGAATGGGCACCGGACTTGGGTTGTCTATTTCAAAAGCCATTGTTGAAAAATACGGTGGCCAGTTACATCTTGAATCAAGTAGCGCCAAAGGCACTTGCTTTTTGATCCGATTACCTCGAATCAGCGAATAAGCAATGCGAAACTAGCGCAGGGTTACCAACAGGACGTTTACAGCCGGTTCAGAGTGGAGGAATCAATGGCTAGTGAGACAACAGCGAAAGTATTTGAATCGACCTTCGAACAGTGTGGCATTGGGCTGGCCCATGTCAGCCCTGAAGGCGGATTCATTCGCGTCAACACCGCGCTCAGTCATTTTCTTGGCTACAGTAAAGAAGAGTTAGTGACGCTTGATTTTCAGGATATTACCCATCCTGATTATCTCGACAAAGACCTTCAGTCGGTGGCGGAATTACTGGATGGGTTCTACGATTCCTATCAGATGGAAAAACTCTACATCCATAAAAATGGCAAAATGGTGTGGGGTAACCTGACTGTTACACTGGTACGAAATGACGATGGAACGCCGGCTTTTTTCATTTCTGCGGTAGAGGATATCGATGAGAAAAAGCGTATAGAACAGGATTATTTTGAGTCCCAGGAAACCCTTCGTTCTATTATCAGTTCGCTGTCTGACCGGATGGCAGTAAGTGTAGTTAGCCCAGACCTGACCTCTTTAATTTACATCAATGAGGGCTATCAGCGTATCTGGGGGCGCAGTGCCAAAGAACTGTATGAAAATCCAAGAACTTTCATCAGTCACATTCATGTGGCAGATCGGCCGCGAGTGATGGATTTTTACCGGCATACCATTACCAAACCCTGGACCTTCGAATACCGCATCATGCGGGATGACGGGGAGTTACGTTATATTCGTGAACGTGGCGACGTCATCCGCGCTCCCAGTGGTGAAGTGATAAGCCTGGTTATTACCGCCGATGACATTACCAACGATAAGCAAATGCACGAAGCACTCAAATCTGCTAACGATAAGCTCAATGTGCTGTCCAGAACCGATGGCCTGACCGGGATATATAACCGCCGTGAGTGCTTAAATGCGCTGGATGCTGAATTTAAACGCTTGCAGCGGATTGGCGAGCGCACTACGTCCACTCTGGCGTTCTTGGATCTTGATAAGTTTAAGCAAATTAACGACCAGTACGGCCATCAGACAGGCGATAAAGCGCTGGTGCTCCTTACCGAACGAATAAAACTTACCATGCGTTCAAATGATCTGGTGGGGCGCTATGGCGGCGATGAATTTTTGCTGCTGTTAAGAGATACCCGGGACTATGAAGCCCAGCATCTTATAAACCGTATTTTTACAGAGCCGTTGATCGTTAAGGGTGAGCGTTCACAGGAGATTTTTATTCAGTGTTCTATTGGCATGTCCCAATGGCATCAGGAACTGGAAAATATTCAGCAATGGATTGAGGAAGCAGACCGACAGATGTATCACGTGAAAGGAAATAAGGCATCCTAGGGCGATATACTATCACCCGTTACATTCGGGCCAGTTAACTTTACCTCTATGGGTATTACAATCTGGTAAGGTTAGCTGGCCGCTGTAAAACTAATAGCCCTGTTCTTTGCCCCAGGCGGCAATAATGGCTCTTTCCTCATCGGTCATCTTGGTTTTATTTAAAAACGGCATATCCCGGGTAACGGTAGTGCGATTCACCAGCTGGCGGCCCTGACGCTCAATATCGGCCCAGCTATCGAGTTTCACTCCCAGCGGCGCAACCTTGAAGATGTCGTCGGTAGGGGTTGCTGAATGACAGCCCACACAATGGGCCTGAACCAGCGCCAGCACCTGCTTATCCAGCGCCGACAACGAAGCGGTTAGGTTTTCAGTAACAGCCGGTACCGGGGCTACACTCAACTCAGACTGTGGTTTTGGCCAGGACACCCACAACGCCACGGCCAGTAAACCCAGCATACCGCTCACCAGCACGGACGGACTAAACTTACCCACATGGCGCAGATTAAAAAAGTGCCTGATCCACGCTGATAGCGCCATGATCGCCACCAATACCAACCAGTTTTGCGGATGCTGATAGGTCATCGGATAATGGTTACTGATCATGATGAACAGGATAGGTAAGGTCAGGTAGTTGTTATGCACCGAGCGTAATTTCGCGCCAGCCCCCCAGGCCGGATCAACGGCTTGTTTTGCGGCGACGGCATCTACCATTTTGCGCTGCGCCGGCATAATATTAAGCCACACGTTGGCCACCATAATCGAACCAATCAGCGCACCGACATGGATATAAGCACCGCGGCCGCTGAACCAGTGGGTGGCCAGATAACTGGCGATCACCAACAGTGCGGTTAAAGCAAGGGCGAACACTTTCGGGTAATTGGCAAGTGGCGAACGACAGGCCAGTTCATACAGCAGCACGCCGCCGGCCAGTAAGCCGAGTCCGCGGGCAATAGCTTCACCTTCACTCAGCGCCATCACCGACGGGTCAATAAGATACGCCGAAGCGGCAAAGTAATACACAATGATAAGCAACGCGAAGCCGCTCAGCCAGGTGGAGTAGGCTTCCCATTTAAACCAGTGCAGGGTTTTGGGCATCACCTCAGGGCCATAAGCATATTTGCCGACCTCATAAAACCCGCCGCCATGCACGGCCCATAAGTCGCCCTTAATGCCTTTTTGCTTTTTCCAGTCCGGCGGTGTTTCCAGGCTGTTATCCAACCAGATAAAATAAAACGACGCACCAATCCAGGCAATGCCGGCAATTACGTGAAACCAGCGCACAAATAATGAAAGCCAATCAAGCCACGGCATGGTTAGAGCTCCTGTTGTTGATATTGTGGTTGACCCGCCACATAGGTGGCTACTGTGGCACGATCGTCGCCGAGCATGGTCAGGGCAAAAAGGGTGTCCTCGCAGGTACTGTCGGCATCGATGCGTAGCTGAGTAAGGGCATCAAAGCGGGGATTAAGCACCACAAAGTCGGCATCACTGCCGGGATTCAGATTACCAATTTTATCACTGAGACCCAGACAATCGGCGGCGCCCTGGGTCAGCATATAAAAGCCTTGTAGCGCCGACAGGCTGTAATTACGTAACTGGCAAATTTTGTACGCCTCACCAAGGGTTCTGAGCAGGTTAAAACTGGTGCCGCCGCCTACATCGGTAGCCAGTGTGACCGGAACGCCGAATTTTTCGGCTTTGCTCAGTTCAAATAAGCCGCTGCCTAAAAATAAATTAGATGTGGGGCAGAAAGCGGCAATGGCGCCGCTAGTGGCCATGCGCTGCCATTCACTGTCTGACAGATGAATACAGTGGCCATAAACGGCTCTGGGGCGCACCATATGGTATTTTTCATACACCGCCAGGTAATCTTCGCACTCTGGATACAGGGTTTTCACCCAGGCGATTTCGTCGTGATTTTCCGACAGGTGGGTCTGAATAAACACATCTTCATATTGCTGTGCCAACTCGCCCAGAGCGGCCATTTGTGCGCTACTGCTGGTGGGCGCAAAGCGCGGCGTGAGGGCATAGTAATTGCGCCCCTTGCCATGGTAGCGGTCGATTAAGTCGGCACTGTCGCGCTGGGCCGATTCGGGCGTGTCCTGTAACCAGTCCGGGCAGTGCCTGTCCATACACACTTTACCGGCAACGGTGAGCATATTGCGTTGGCTGGCCGCCTCAAACAGCGCCTCGGTGGCGACCTTATGCACGCTTGAATATACCAAACCGGTAGTGGTGCCGTTTTTCAGGCATTCGGTTAAAAAGGCATCGGCCATGGTGTTGGCAAAGTCGGCATCTTCAAACTGACGCTCCGCCGGAAAGGTAAAGTTATCCAGCCAGGTCAGCAGTTGTTCGCCGTAACTGGCAATGATTTCGGTTTGCGGAAAATGCAGGTGGGTATCAATCAGTCCCGGAATGATCACCCGGCCTGAGTAATCGATAACTTCTACATTGGCATAGGTTGCTTTAAGCGCTGAAAAGTCGCCAAGATCGGCAATCTTGCCGTCTTTTATCAGCATCGCGCCATCTCTAAAGCTCTGTAAATCGCTTTGGTACTGGCTTGTTGAATGCGGAAAATGATACAGCGTTCCGCGAATAAGTTGTGTTGTTGCCACTAGCTACCCCGGTAACTGCTAAAGCCAAACGGTGAGATAAGCAGCGGTACATGGTAATGTCCGCCGTCTTCGGTCATCTCAAAATGGATATCGACGAAGGGATAAAATGACTGGCCATGATTGGCAATCAGGTAGTCCCTGCACTCAAACCGAATGGCATAAACGCCGGCGCTGAATGTCATACCGGGCCAGTCCTTACAACGTCCATCACTGTTGGTAACGGCGGTTACCTGACTGCCGTCCGGGCCGGTGAGTGTGACCGGCATATCGGCAACTGGTTTACCGGAAGTGGTATCGAGCACGTGGCTGGATAAACTGATCATGATGAAGCTTCCTGTGTTGATGCGCTTAACCCTTTGGTCAGGCGTAGCAGGGTGATTTTGATTTGTTCGGCAGCGGCATTTTCGAGTTCGCTGACGGTATCGTTAGGCAAGCGCTTTTGCAGTGCTTCCAGCATGGTATCGGCGCTGAGCCCGGTGGCACAGATAATAAAGATAAAACCGTGCTTATTAAGGTACTCATGATTGAGCGTATGAAGTGCCTGCAGGGTTTCTTCACTGGCCACCGCGGTGCCTTGCTGTTCTGATGCTGCGGTATCTTTAGTATTGGCGAACCTGGCCCTGAGACTGTTTACGTCACCAATCATCGGGTGCGCCTCAAAGGCCTGACGATAATCGCTTTCAGTGAGTGATTCCCACACCTCTACCGCGTAGCTGTAGACATCGGCAGCGCTTTTGTATGGCCGGCCAGTTACCATGGCATTCACCCAGCGCTCAGCCGCGCAGCTGGCTTCAAACCAGTCGTAAGCGGCATTATCGTCCAGTTGATTTAATTCATTGAGTGTCATGAAGTGCTTCCTTAGTCATGTTGGCAGTGCAGGGGGCTTCTGTAGTGTTCACTCCGTGCAAGCGCTGAATAATTTGTGCGCTTACTGATACCGCCACTTCCACCGGCAACTTGCCGGGAATATCGCTAAGCCCGATGGGCGTTACAAAACGGCCCAGTTGCGCGTCGCTGATGCCTTTGCTTTGTAAACGGTGGACAAACCGTTTCGCTTTGGTCTGAGAGCCAATCATTCCCACGTAAGGTAAATCCGGGTGTTTGAGGGCTTTTTCGGCCAGCTCAAAATCCAGCTGATGATCGTGGGTCATAATTACCACCCAGCTGCCAGCGGGTAACAAGGGGATCTCGCCGACCGGCTCATCGTCACACAGGTAGTCCACATTGGCCGGCAGGGGCTCATTGGGAGTAAGTGATTCGCGGTTATCAATCCAGCGCACAGATAGCGGTAGTTGGGCAAGGATAGGCACCAGTGCCTGGGCCACATGACCCGCGCCAAACAGCGCCAGTACCTGGCGATGACTAACGTGGGTTTCTATAAGTAGTTTTACCGCGCCGCCGCAGCACTGGCCCAGTTTACTGGCCAGCGGAAAACTGTGGATCGCCTGTTGGTTCTGTCGCTTATTCACACTGTCTGCCAGGGCAAGCCGCGCCAGCTCGATGGCTTTAAATTCCAGATGACCACCACCAATGGTGTCGAACTGGCGGTCTGCGGTGACGACCATTTTAGTGCCTTGTTCACGGGGCGTGGAGCCAGCAGTGGTAAGTACCGTAATAAGCGCATAACCCTCGGCGTGTTGTTCGCTGTAGTGAATAGCCTCGAACCAGCGCCGTACCTGCCATTTTTCGTTTTGCATATTACTGCTCTCCACCGTCATGCTGGATGGCATTAATGGCCATCAGGACTTTTTCTGGTGTGGCCGGGGCGGGCAGGTTCGGGTCCACTTTATAATCGGCCAGACTGGCTATGGCGTCCTTAATGGCGCACCACACGGAAATGGCCAGCATAAAGGGCGGCTCACCTACGGCTTTGGAGTGATAAATACTGTCTTCGGCGTTGGGCCGATCAAACAGCGCCACATTAAAGTGAGCAGGCGTATCGCCAATCGCCGGAATTTTATAGGTGGCCATGTTATTGGAGATTAACCGGCCGCTATCATCCCAGCGTAAATCTTCGGTAGTGAGCCATCCCATGCCCTGAATAAAGCCGCCTTCAATCTGGCCGCGGTCAATGGCCGGGTTAAGGCTGGTACCTACGTCGTGAAGGATATCCACTTTATCGAGGGTATATTCACCGGTCAGAGTATCCACACTGACTTCCGAAACCGCGGCACCGTTGGCAAAGTAAAAGAACGGCCGACCAGAGCCGGTCTCGCGATCGTAGTATATTTTGGGCGTGCGATAGTAGCCGGTTGCTGATAAGGAAATACGCGCCATGTAGGCATTCTGAATTAACTGGGTAAAGGGCAGGTGATGACCGCCGGCGCTCACCTGGCCCGACGCAAAGATCACATCTTCAGCCGGCACGTTAAATTGTTCGGCAAAGAATGCGGCCAGGCGCTCTTTAATGGTGATACAGGCATTTTGTGCCGCTTTACCGTTAAGGTCGGTACCACTTGATGCCGCGGTGGGCGAGGTATTAGGCACTTTATCGGTGCGTGTGGCGGTTACCTCGATATTATCCAGCGTCACGCCAAATTCATGGGCCACTATCTGGCCAATTTTAGTGTGCAGACCCTGGCCCATTTCGGTGCCACCGTGATTTATCTGAATGCTGCCATCGGTGTAGATATGCAGCAGTGCACCGGCCTGATTAAGGTGTTTGGCAGTAAATGAAATACCAAATTTTACCGGTGTCAGGGCCAGGCCTTTCTTGATTATCGGGCTGGCAATGTTAAAGGCTTTTATCTCTTCGCGGCGCTGCCAGTAATTACTGTCGGCTTCCAGCTTGCCAATCAGGTCGGCCAGAATATCCTGCTCCAGTGGCATGCCGTAAGGGGTTACCGTGCCATTCTCGGGGCCATACAGGTTAAGCTTACGCACGCTTAACGGATCCAAACCGGTTTTTCGGGCTACCACGTCCATCATCAGCTCGGCCATAATCAGCCCCTGAGGGCCACCAAAGCCACGAAATGCTGTATGCGATACAATGTTGGTTTTAAGGCGGTGGCCGGTGACGTGTGTGTTGCCTAGCTGATAGGCGTTGTCGACGTGAAACATGGCGCGGTCGACAATCGCGTCAGATAAATCCGGTGAATGCCCACAGTTGCCCGCTACCGTGACTTTGGCACCAAGCATTTTGCCGGTTTCATTAAAGGCAATTTCATAGTCGTTTTCGAAAGGATGGCGTTTGCCGGTGACCTGCATGTCCATCATACGCGGCAGGCGCATTTTTACGGCGCGCCGGGTACGCAGTGCAAAAACCGCAGCCAGACAGGCCCACTGGGCGGCCTGGGATTCTTTACCACCAAAACCGCCACCCATGCGACGCATGTCTACCGCCACGCGGTGCAATTTTACATCAAGCACCTCGGCAACCAGTTTCTGCACTTCACTGGGGTGCTGACTGGAAGTAAAAATGCTCATGCGATCTTCTTCTTCAGGGATCGCCAGGCTAACCTGACCTTCCAGGTACATATGTTCCTGACCGCCCACCGATAAATGTCCGGAAGCGGTAAGTGGGGCGGATTGCAGGGTATTGCTGACATCACCACGACCAAATTCATGGGTAGGGCGCACCTTGGCATCGGCAGCCAGTGCTTCGTCGGTGGTCAGAATAGCCTCTGCTTCGGCAAAGCTCATGGTGGCTTTAGTGGCGGCAACCCGCGCTTGTTCCTGGGTTTCTGCCAGTACCGCAAAGACCGGCTGGCCATGAAACTTGACTTCCTTATCGAGCAAAATGGGATCGCCACCAAACACCGGGCCTATATCGGTGTGGCCGGGAATATCGCTGACGGTAATGACGTCGATAACCCCGGGAGATTGTTTCACGGCGCTGAGATCCAGTGAAGTCAACGTGCCACTGGCGACATTGGTAACCCCAGCGCTGGCATAGCATAGCGATGCCGGTGCGGGGATATCATCGACATACCGCGCGCTGCCCGAAACTTGTCGTATGGCACTTTCGTGTTTTTCAGAGCGCAGCAGCGGTGAGTGTTCGGCCTTGTGTGAAGGTTGTTCAACAAGTTTACGCATAAGCTGTCACCCGGGTTGTGGCTAATAGTTCAGATTGTGTTTCAAACCAGAAGCGCTGCCATAAATTGGCGAGAATTTGTTTACGATAGCTGGCACTGGCCCGCACATCATCAATCGGGGAAAATGCCTCAGCCAGAATTTCCATGCCCAGTTGGCGGGTACTTTGTTCATTCCAGATTTTACCCCGCAAACGCTGTTCCAGTTTTTCACAACTAACCGGGGTTGCGGCTACGCCTCCAAAGCCTGAGCTGATAGCGCTGACGCTGCCGTTATCCAGTGTTACCGTAAATACGGCACAAACAGCAGAAATATCATCTTCGTGGCGTTTGGAGACTTTGTACGCTTTTAACTGCGTCTTCTCATCCATACGGTTAAAGCGAATAGCGCTTATCCACTCTTTATCGGCTAAAACGGTTTGGCGATAGCCGGTGAAAAACTCACCCGCCGGGACTTCGCGGTACTCACTGCCGTTATCAATAATGACACTGGCATTCAGGGCCAGCAGTACCGGTGGCATATCGCCAATAGGCGATGCATTGGCCACATTGCCGCCAAGTGTGGCCTGATTTCTGATTGGCAGTGAAGCAAAGCGGTCGATTAGTTCATGCAACTGAGGAAAATGCTCGTGCAGCACCGGGGCTATGTCGCTGAGCGGCAACGCTGCGCCAACGGTAACCGCTTGTTCGTCTACTTTCAGTTCACGGCATTCCTTAACCCGGGTAGTGCTTATCAGGGTTGGGAATGTTTTTAACTGTTGAGTGTATTCAAGCGACAAATCGGTGCTACCGGCGACAAAACGGGCATCCGGATGTGCTTGCAGCAAAGCTGCCATGGTTTCTCGGGTTGATGGCAAGTAGACCTTGTTCATCACAGGTGTGGATGTCTCAGCGGCGATGGCCTGTAATTGTTGAAGTACCTCGCTCTCCTGTACGGTGAACTTATCCGCGCCCCGGTGTGCGCAGCTATCTATCGTGGCTTCGATTATTGGCCGGTAGCCAGTACACCGGCAAAGGTTGCCGGATAGCGCGGTGTTAACGGTTTCACGCGTGGCGGGTTGGTCGGTATGATAAAGCGCAAACATCGACATCACAAATCCCGGCGTGCAAAAACCACACTGACTGCCATGGTGTTCGACCAGAGCTTGTTGTACCGGGTGGAGTGTGTTGCCGTCACTGAGATGTTCCACCGTGATCAGCTGTTTACCGTGTAGCGCAGCCATCAGCGTTATACAACTGTTCACACTGCGGTAGAAAATACCCGTTTGGGCAGGGGCAATTTCACCAAGAACGACCGTGCATGCACCACAATCGCCCGCTGCACAGCCTTCCTTGCTGCCTGTCAGTGCTTTCTGATCACGCAAGTATTGCTGTACAGATACTTCTGCAGCATTATTTTTTAGCGTAACTAATTCATTATTAAGTAAAAATTTTATCATCCTGTGCTCCGGGCCTGAGATGGCGGGCGAATTAGCGCATACCATACCGGAAATACTATTCAAAAAGTAGACCAAGTGGTCAGTTTTTTGTGTTTAAATAGCGCTACAGCCCAACCGGTATGCGTGCAGGGCGTTATCAGATAGGGCGATTGTCATGCTCTTACCTGCTTTCTGTAAAGTGTAGCGCAGGATACTGCGACGACAATTACGTGGACTGACCACCTGGTCCGCAAAAAAAATGACTAAGTGGTCAGGAAATTGCTGTAAATCAGGCTCAGTATTGAGACAAAGCGACGAGAAAGTGACAAGATAAGGCATTCAGGTGCTCAGTCAATGTCAGTGAAAAACAAGGAACGCAGTATTAATGGCGAGTAAATCGAAAATGGACGGTAGTATCGGGGCAAAGAACAAACAGAAAATTCTGGCCGCGGCTGAAAAGGCTTTCGCAACTTATGGTTTTAAGGGCACTTCGGTACAGCAAATTGCTGACGAGGCGGAGTTACCGAAAACCAATATTCTGTATTACTTTAAATCCAAGCAGGGCTTATACGTGGCCATGCTGCAGGACATTATGTCACTGTGGAATTCACGCTTCGATCAGGTGACCGAAGACGACGATCCGGCAGAGTCGCTGGCAGATTATATCGCCGACAAAATGACCATGTCGCGGACTCATCCTCAGGCGTCTAAAATTTTCGCCATGGAAGTGCTCAATGGCGCGCCTTATCTCAATAAGTTTTTCAGCAACGAGCATGTGGCCTGGATGGAAGGGCGGGTCGCTATTTTAAACAGTTGGATAGCCCAGGGGCGGATGACAGCCGTTGATCCGCAGTATCTGTTATTTCATATCTGGGCCTGCACCCAGCACTACGCCGATTTTTCGGCACAAATTACCAGTTTACGAGGCAAAACCATGAAACGGGCAGATTTTGATGAAGCTACCCGGCAACTGGTGCAGTTGATATTGTCAGGCTGTGGCCTTACCGTGCCTGAAAAATACGCGGAGTCAGCGAAATGAGCGATTACCCAAGAGATCTTATTGGCTATGGTGCAAACCCACCGCATGCGAAGTGGCCGGGTAACGCCCGGCTGGCGGTACAATTTGTTCTGAATTACGAAGAAGGCGGAGAAAACTGTGTGCTGCACGGTGACAGCCACTCTGAAATCTTTCTGTCGGAGATCATTGGTGCACAAGCCTATCCGGACCGACACCTGAGCATGGAGTCAATCTATGAATATGGTTCCCGGGCCGGCTTCTGGCGGCTTCACCGTTTGTTTACCCAGGCCAACATACCACTCACCGTGTTTGGCGTGACCATGGCACTTGAACGTCACCCTGAAGCGGTTAAAGCCATGCTTGATGCCGACTGGGAAATCGCCAGTCATGCGCTGCGCTGGATCCATTTTCAGGACATGGATATCAACGAAGAACGGGCCCAGATTGAAGAGTCTGTCATTCGTCATAAAGCGCTAACGGGCAAAGCTCCCGCAGGCTGGTACACTGGCAGAACGAGCCCGAATACGCTGGCCCTCATCGCCGAGCGCGACGATATTCTTTACTGCGCCGACTCCTATGCCGACGACTTACCTTACTATGATACGCATTACAGTAAGCCACTGTTGATTGTACCCTATACGCTGGATACCAATGACATGCGCTTTGCCACCCCGCAGGGCTTTAATAGCGGTGAGCAATTTTTCACTTACCTGAAAGACGCTTTCGATGTGCTGTACGAAGAAGGGCAGGATACACCGAAGATGTTATCCATAGGCCTGCACAATCGTATCATCGGCCGCCCGGCCCGGTTTGCTGCGTTAAAACGCTTTGTTGAGTACGTGCAGGGTCACGAACAGGTGTGGTGTTGTACCAGGGAGCAGATTGCTCAGCACTGGGTAGAGCATTTTCCTTACGGCGAAAACTAGCCGTTTCAGATTGAGTAGTTATTATAAAAATAACCGTCATACCGGCCTTCGAGCCGGTATCTCCTGAACAGCACGACTCAGCACAAACAGCCACAACGCTGAAGTAGTCTCAGCATTTGTCGGGTTGCCGACAGCAACGAGGGGCGTAGTGCGACCGCTGAGCGGGCGTCCTGCCCGCGCAGCCCTGGCTCGTCGTCCGTGACGAGCCTACGGATTACCTGAAACTTTTTGTCGGCCAATAGTTCGCAATAACCGAACGGGTAAAAAGCCGATGTTTTAACATCGCATCGTAGCTTTCAAACATCACCCTCATGCCGGTTGAATTATACAGTCATCCCGGCCACCTCGCCGGGATCTTCCAAACAGTTTGACTGCTTGAAACAGTTTTATTGAGTGAGCAAAACATTTCAGGAGATCCCGGATAGTTTCTGTGAAACTTCCGGGAAGACGGGAGTGTGTGCAGCCTTCAAATATTACCGTCATAGCGGCAGAGGCCGCTTCCGGTATGACGGGTGTGAAGTAGTGTATTTTGTTACCTGGTGAATCCTGTACTTTAAAGGCCGAAGGCGTAACGCAGTATAAATACCAGTGCCAGTAAGTAGGTAATAATACTGATTTCCTTGTGTTTGCCAGTGCCCAGCTTTACACCCACATAGGTGATAAAACCCAGTGCTATCCCTTCACTGATGCTAAAGGTGAGTGGCATAGCCATAAGTGCAACCACGGCTGTAGCGGTAGCGCCAAGATCATCAAATTCCAGATGACGAATCGATTCCATCATTAAGATACCTACCATCACCAGTGCCGGTGTGGTGGCCATTAGCGGGATGATTTTCATCAGTGGCGTTAAGAATAACGCTAGCAAAAAGCAGATACCAACTACAATAGCGGTGAGGCCGGTACGGCCGCCAGCTGAAGCGCCGGCGGCTGATTCTACATAACTGGTTACCGGTGAGGTACCTAAAGCGGCACCGACCACGCTCGCAGATGCATCGGCGGTCATCGCCGCCCCAATTTTCGGCAGTTTATCTTCTTCATTGAGCAGGTTCGCCCGGCGCGATACACCAATCAGGGTACCGATGGTATCGAACATGTTGACGAACATCAGGGCAAAAATCAGATCCCAGGTTTCAGCGAAATGCTCCAGCGGATACATAATATCCATGGCAAACCAGGTGTCACTGATCGGCTCAGGCATGCCTACAACAGCCTCCGGTGTAGGCGTTAGCATGCCGTCTTCGGTGGGAATAATAAATCCCATCAGGGTGAGCAGAATAATTGACAGCAGAATACCGCCGGTTACGTTTTTCTTCACCAGTATTACGGTTAGCAGAATTCCGGCGAGTGCCAGCATTACCGCAGGGTTAGATAAATCACCAATGGTTACAAAGGTTGCCGGGTTAGACACGATCAAACCGGCATTTTTGAGGCCGATAAACGCGATAAATAAGCCAATGCCGCATTGCACGCCTATCTTCAGTGACGGAGGTATGGCTTCGGCAATTAAGGTGCGTACCCCGGTCAGGGTTAATAGCAGAAACAACACACCGTTCCAGAATACGATGCCCAGGGCGGCTTCCCAGGGAATTTCCCGGGTCATACAAATGGTAAAGGCAAAAAAGGCGTTAAGGCCCATACCCGGTGCCAGTGCAATCGGGTAGTTGGTCATAAATGCCATCAGCATCGTGCCCAAACAGGCAGCCAGTGCCGTAACTGTTATTAAGCCGGTTGCCGGCATGCCGCTTAAGCCAAGTATGCCGGGGTTTACCACCAGAATATAAGACATTGCTGCAAACGTGGTCAGGCCGGCGATCACCTCGGTTTTAATGGTGGTGCCGTGGGCCTCAAGTTTGAAAAGCCGCTCTATCAGCGATGATGACATAGTGAATCTCTTTTATGGTTTGTAATTGTTGAGTGTGTTGGCTTAGTGCAAGCAAAAAACTGACCATTTAGTCAAAGAGTTGGTCTGGTATCTGCTAGACTTTTATATATCACAATAAACGGTTGGTACCGAACAGACCAATCTTACTATAAATCAGTTTGATGCAGGCTATTTTGGCATGGAGCCATTCAAAGATGCACCTAAATGGTGAATTTGCCTGACAACAGTGCGCGAGGGAGCCCGTTACGCGATGAAACTAATTCATTTAATTGAGCAGTTGCCAAAAACCGAATTGCACCTGCATATAGAAGGCACACTGGAGCCCGAACTTATGTGGGCGCTGGCCGAAAAACACGGGGTGTCGTTACCTTACGATTCTGTAGAGGCTATTAAGGCAGCCTATCAGTTTGACAATCTTCAGAGTTTCCTGGACCTGTATTATCAGGGCGCAGACGTGCTGCGCGACGAAGAAGATTTCTACCTGCTGATGCGTAGTTATTTGCGGCACTGTCATGACGATAACATTGTACACACCGAAATCATGTTTGATCCGCAAACCCATACCGAAAGGGGCATCGGTTTTGACGTATTTATGCCGGGTTTCCAGCGGGCTATTGATGAAGCGAAAGCGCAATGGGGCATTAGCGTATTCCTGATTATGTCGTTTCTGCGCCACCTCTGTGAGGCATCTGCAATTGAAACCCTCAATCACGCCCGGGATTACTACCCGGTCATCAAGGCCGTGGGGCTCGATAGTTCGGAGCAGGGTAATCCGCCGGAAAAATTCGTGAAGGTGTTTACCGCCGCCCGCGCGCTGGGCTTCAAATGTGTGGCCCATGCCGGTGAAGAAGGCCCGCCGGAGTACATCTGGCAAGCTCTTGATTTGCTTAAAATAGATCGCGTGGATCACGGTGTCAGAGCCGAAGAAGACGAGCAGCTCATTAAGCGTTTACGCGACAGCGGTATGGCGCTAACGGTGTGTCCGCAAAGTAATATTAAGTTGTGTGTGTTTGATAATATGGCGCAACATAATATTCTCGATCTGCTCGAACAGGGGTTGTGTGTAACGGTTAATTCTGACGACCCGAGTTATTTTGGTGGCTACCTGAACGACAACTACAAAGCGCTAATGACCCACCTGGCGATGAATGAAACGGCCCTGGTGCAACTGGTCAAAAACAGTTTTATTGGCTCATTTTTACCGGCCGAGGAAAAGAATAAGTGGCTGCGATGTATTGATAACCTGGTGGCCAAAGCGGCTTAAGTATTGCGTGTAGATAGCAAGAAGGGGCCAAAAGGCCCCTTCTTTGTATACGCTTAAGGTTCTGCTGAATTACTGCTGACCCGGTAAGGTATCCTGATACTTGTTCCAGTTAAGGACAATTTCATCAATCACAGTGCTACCGACCTTATAAGCGGCTTCCAGCGACGGTAGCATGCCTGCATAGCCGGCGCCGGTACTCTCTGCGGCGAGATTTTCGGCTGCAGTCATGCCTGTTGGCTGCATGGTAAAGTTACTGGCGGTACGTAACACCATTACGCGTGTTTTATCGGCCAGACCGGCGTTATCCAGGTAGGTCAGCGCCTGATAGCTGCCGGTGTCTTCCATGCCGGAGGTCATAAAGTTGCCCTTGCCATTGGTCCAGAAGGCCGTCCAGTCGTTTGCCCAGTCGTTAAACAGTCTGCCGTGCCAGAAGGTTGATGCAGACAGGTGGTCGCCGCGTAAAACCCTGGGAGGCAATTGCGCTGCTGGCATTTCGGTGTACTTGCTACGTAACGCCAGCATGGCATCGGTATCCATTAACTCAATATCTTTGGTGAGGTTGAATGCCCAGTCAACTAATGTTGTGTTCAACTGAAAAACCTCACCGTTGCGCGCCACTACCTCACCATCCTGTTCAGGGTAGGGCTCATGTGCAAACAGCGGGAAGTAACCGGTAGACCAGTCATTTGGGATTTCACGGGCATCAATCTGATGCGCCAGGTCGCCGTCAACCAGGTAATCGGTCCATACCGCAGAGCCAATTGAGCCATCCTGCGGGTCGATACCAGCAATGCCCGCTATCAGCCAGTAGGCTTTGGTTAAATCAAAACGAGGATCCAGTCCCAGCGCGGTAAATGCCGATGACGCGCGGGCAATGCCCATACCGGTGACCATGCCCAGTACGCCTTTTTCAGGGTTGTAGTAAAGGTCGTGGAAGCCGTGAGGGAAAGCATATTTTTCAGTCAGGCCGTAGCGCTCTTTCCAGAACTGAAATTCGCCGGGGCGATCGCCTTCGTCTTCGCCAATTTCAAACATGGCAACAACAACGGCTTTAACCTGCAATTTTTCGGCGCTTTCTGCCGGTGTTTTTACCGCTTCTGCGGCGGTGGTTTGTACAGGAGCATCCGTGCCCGGCTGACAGGCGCTCAGAGCCAGACAACTCAGCAAACTCAATAATAAATAACGCATGGTTTCTCCAGGAGGTAAAAAAACGGCATGCCGAGGCATGCCGTTAGGGTCGAACAATGTATTGCTTAGAACTTGTAAGAGAACTTCACGTTGAAGTGACGTGGCAGTTCAGGTAACACAATCTGGCTACCGAATAAGTCCGGGAAGTTAGCGCGGAAATAGCGCTCGTCTGTCAGGTTTTTCACGGTCAGGTTAACCCCGAAGTTTTCATCCTGATAAGACAGACCGGCGTTAACCAGGGTGTAGGCTGGCAGTGTAACCGCACCAGAGAAACCTGAAGAAACCGAGTCAACATCGATTACACTTAAGCTGGCCGCGTAACCATTCTGGAAGTCATAGGTACCCGTCAGCGTGTAGATGTTTTCCGGCATACCGGCTTTCAGGCCTTTCGGGTTGTTAGTACCGGGACCAACCAGGTTAAGACCGATAACGTTACCACCAAACACCAGTGATGGATCGCTCAGGTTAACCAGATCTTCGGCACCAAGGAAACCAAACTGAGTACCGTTTTCAAGGGCCGTCAGGTTTACAACTTCAACGTTCGAGTAACCGGCAGACAGCACCAGGTTTTCGTTTACTACCCAACGCAGTTCAAATTCCAGACCTTCGTTGTTGGTGGTATTGTTGGTAACGGTGTTCTGTGTATTGTAGTCGGTACGTTCCTGTTCGAAGATTGACAGGGCAAAGTACAGCGACTCATCCAGGAATGAACCTTTCACACCGTATTCAATCAGCTCAGAAGTATCGAATGCACCACTGCCATCAGCGTTACCTAACTGACCGATGTTGATTTCTGCACCCTGACCAGCCACCAGCGTAGCCTGCTCAGCCATGGTGATATAAGGGATCAGACCAATTGGTGTGGTGTAGGAGATACTGGCGTTCCAGGATACCCCATCAACGGTTTCATCCAGCGTAATTGGGGTAGTAACATCAGCGTCTTCACGTGCGCCTGGTAGTAACAAGTCCTGGCGAGACGTGGTTTCGATATCGATGGTGTCGTAGCGAGCACCTAACACGATGTTCAGACCCCAGTCCCAGGTTAAGTCAGTCATGGCTGCAATACCCAGATCCAGATAATCACCCTGGTCATAGTTATCGTAGTTCATGCCGGAACGGGTAGACAGTAAACGGCGATCCAGAGCGCCTGAAGGCATAGTCAGATCACGGCGGTTGAAGTACTCATAAGTGAAGTCGTCACCGTGTAAGAAGTCGGTATAGCGGATTGACGGTGAAATCTGGAACTGTGCGTAAAGCGAGCCCGTTTCCACTTCGGTGGCGAAAACCACTTTATCTTCAACAACCCAGCTATCGTGGAATTGTGAGAAGCCGTAAGCATTTTCGTTGATATTATCGTAGGCATCATAGAATAACTGGTTTTTGATTTCCCAATCGCCCGCGTAATAAATCACATCAAAATAAAGGGTAGTGGCTTTGTTGCCTAACTGATCATCTGGCGCAACCAGGGTCTGATTGCCTTTAAGGGTAGTGGTACCAACATTTTCCAGGTTCATCAGTGGCAGGGCATCATCATCGGTGAATGCTGCTGCCGGTACATAGAAGAAGCCCGCGCCGGCTAAATTAACCGCACCGTATTCTTCATGAGAGATAGAGCCGTCACCATCAGTATCCAGTGGTTGTGCGGTACCTGTAATGTAAGTGCCGTTATCAACCAACTCCTGGGTCAGACGGTTCCAGCCCGCTACCTGGTTACCCTGATAGTTGTGGTACATACCACCAAATTCAACGCGCAGATTATCTGTCAGGTCGATGTTAAAAGAAGCCTGAATGATTGACTGGTCGGTATCGGTGTTATCGTAGTAAGAACCTGAGTTTTCAACTTCACCGTAAACATAGTAACCCATTTCCTTGCCGCCAATGCTGCCAGGACCACCGACTTCAGCGGTGATAATGCTCTTATCCCAGCTGCCGTGGGTATAAGACAATGCACCGGTAGGTGTGTCCAGGTACTGACCTGAAGAAGCACGGGCAGATTTAGGGTTAAAGTTCAGATAACCACCAATTTTTGACGGACCATAAATAGGTGATGCCGGACCACGTACGATATCGATACGGCTTGACGCACCAATTGGTGTAGGGTAGTTACCCGGGTTGTCCAGGCGCTTCATGCCACGGAAGTAAGCTTCACCGGGGTTACCACGAATATCCAGAGAACCGGCTACACCAAAGAACGACTGGGTAAAGGTACCAGGAGCAAAGGCAACCAGTTCGTCAATATCGGATACGTTAAAACGTTCCATTTGCTCATCCGAGATGGTCGATGCAGAACGAGGCGTTTCCAGAATTGACTTACCAAAACCAAAAACAGCTTCGACGTCCTGGCCAGGTAAGCTGCCCAGTGAGCCTTTTACTTCAATTTTTTCGATTTCAGCATCAGATGGCTCTTCCTGCGCAAAAGCAGCAGTTGATAGCATCAGACTGCTGGTGACGGCCAGCGCAATCGGCGCCACACTAAATTTGGTCGTTTTCATGGTGTTCCTCATGTTCTCGGATTTTTTGTAAATTTAAGTGAGATATAGCTATGCAGACTTGCATATTGCAGGTTTAATGCCAAAATCCTGTCCATGTGGTCAGGGTTGATTTTGTTTTTAATTTATTGATATATATAGATAAAAATATAGGTTGAAAAGGTCTTTTAGTTACGTAATTGTTAACGGTGAAAGTTTCTTCAGCCCATTGCACCATTTCAGGGAGTATTATCTGAACATTGCACCATGTAAAGCTGAAGCCCGATCAAGACCGGGCTCACTGTTCACTTCTCAGTACAGGGCTGTTGCTGCGAGTCGTCGTTTTGCAAACTATCTGTGCTGGTGTCAGCCTCTCTATTGTTAGGTAGCACTACCGTCAGAACAATTGCGGTTAACCCCGCGGTGGTAACCGGTGATATAAATATGTTGCCAAGCCATGGTGGCAGTTGAGCAAGCACGTCACCCACCATCATCACGCCCAGCCCCATGCCAAGTGAACACGCGGTAATCAGGCTGTTGCGTTGGGTTAATGGTTCACTGGTCAGGATCTTAACACCGCCGACGGCGACCATGGCAAACATCACCAGTGTGGCGCCGCCCAGCACAGGTTTTGGAATTGCCTGAAGCACTGCACCGATAAAGGGAAATACGCCAAGAACCACAAATACTGCCGCCACAAAGTAGCCCACTTTACGACTGGCTATGCCCGTCATCTGTATAACACCGTTATTTTGCCCGAAGGTGGTGTTGGGAAAGGTACAAAAGATGGCAGCCATTAATGAGTTAAAGCCATCACCGAGGATACCCGCCCGGATCCGCTTAAGGTATTTATCGCCGCGGATCGGCAACTGACAAAATAAGCTGTTGGCGGTGAGATCGCCCGCCGTTTCAATTGCCGTAAAAAAGTAAATTAATGCAATGGGTAAAAATAGCGCCCAGTCAAAATTAAAGCCGTACTTAAAGGGTTGCGGGAAGCTGAAAACCGGCAGCGAAGTGAGTGCTGTGAAATCGGTCATGCCAGCAAAAAATGCGATAAGAGTGCCCAGACTCATGCCGATAAAAATGGCGGATAATCTTAACCAGCGGTTTCGATGCGCATTAAAGAAAATAATCACCAGCAGTACTGTTAGTCCCAGGTTTAGATTTTCCACGCTGCCAAAATCATCACTGTTAAAGCCGCCTGCCAGGTCTGTCATGCCGACCTTAATCAGTGAAATACCAATGGCAATGATCACAACTCCGGTGGTAATAGGGGTGATGACGCGTTTGAGCTGGGTAATAAACTGACTCAGAATAATTTCAACAAACGCGCCCCAGAAACAAACGCCAAACATCATGGCGAGAATATCGTCATTCGATCCTCCCCGGGATTTAATCGTGGTACCAACCATCAGCAACGCACTGATAAAGGCAAAGCTGGTGCCCTGGATAGCCACCAGACCGCTGCCCACCGGGCCGAATCCGCGGGTCTGGATAAAAGTGCCGATACCGGTAACCAGCAGCGCCATGCTGATCAGGTAGGGCACTTCAGCCTGTAAACCCAGTGCCGAAGCAATGATCAGCGTTGGCGTTACCACGCCAATAAAGCTGGCCAGAACGTGTTGCACCGCCGCCGTGAGGCTAACCATAAAGCCGGGCTTATCTTCCAGTGCGTAAAGTATGTGATGTTGTGACATGCGCTATCCTTGATGACACAAAGTGGGTTGATAGTCGCAGATAAAACGCCGTTTAGGGGCGGCTTGCGGTAATGACGAAACGCCATCACGGGCAAGGGTTTCTGCAAACTGGCGCAATCGCTGCTCGTAAGCATTGAGCGCGGCTTGTTTATCGTCTTCGGCTAAAAAGCTGTGCTTAAGAGACTGACGGGCAAGACCGGTGAGCTCTTGCCAGGATAAATTAAATTCTTTAACGGCTACGTAGTATTCATCGGTAAGGGTGCTGTCCCACATGCCGCGGTCGTCAGTCGTCAGCGCCACCGGAATATTGGTGCGCAAATACTCCGGAAACGGATGGCTGGCATAATCTTCTGTATAGTCGAGCAGGCGGTTACTGATCAGATTAATTTCAATCAGATACGGGCCATGGCGCATCAACAGCAGGGTGTCCGGATCGGTAATGGTGTTCAGGCCGTGGCCAATACGCTGGGCACCCAGCAGCAGGGTGTCTTTTACATGCTGGTTAGGTTCATCTACTTCACCGGCGTGAATGGCCAGATTAATCGCCGGATACTGGCGGCGTAAATCCCGTAGCACAGGCAGGAAGCGTAGCGGATAACCTTTGTCGTTATCCTCGCGCCCCACCATGTTAATGCCTACATAGAGGTTGCGATGCTGATCGACAAAATCATACATCCAGCGTAAATGCTGTTCAGCGTGAGGTAAAAAGCGCAGCAGAGCGTATTGAAAGCGCACCGTAACGCCGGTTTTCCTGGCGGCTTCTGAGGCCAGCATATCGGTAAATACTTTCAGTGACGCTTGTGGCGACATTAACTCGCCCTGAGGCGTAATACCGCGATCCACATTCACCTGAGTCTCAAGGTACTGCAACCCCTCTGCTGCGAAAGCCTGCATATTTTTGAGCAGGATATGGGCACCAATATGCGGGTTACTGGTGAGTTCGTTCAGTCGTTGCCAGTGGCGTTCAAAAAACTCATTGCGCCCTTCATGGGCTTTGTCCAGGCGAATACTGTTAAGCCAGGCAAGTCTGGTGTTGTCATCGAGGTCGCGGAGTAACTCATATTCCTGTTTTTCACAGTCGCTGAGGGCTGCGTAAGTAGAGGCCTGAATGGTACGAAATAACAGGTTCTGCGGATTGGGCCCGTACTCATTGGTACCATAGCCGCGGCATTGCAGTAAACGGGTTTTAGTGTAGTAACGGTAACCCCCATTTTGTTCCGGGCGGGTGGCAATGTCGTACCACCATTCACTGTAACCGGCACCACTTAAGTGATGGTGCAAATCGCCCCCTTTGGGCAGTGACCAAAGGAGCTTGTAAAGGGTCTGGTCACTGGCACTCTGCTTGAATTCCCGGAACCAGGTGTTCATGTCGGCACTGAATACCGACAGCGAAGTCAGCGTCAGGGCGGCGGCAAACAGGAATCGACACAAAAGGTGGGCTGGACGGCGGCCATTCCACCGGTAAAACATACTGCACATATTGCTCACTGTAGAGGTTAAAAAAGACGTTACCAATGAAGCAATAATCTGACCATTTGGTCCGAATGATAGGTTGATATTTAAGTTGCTGTAATTAAAAGATTATAATTGCGTTGTGTGGCTTTTGTTGGCGGCGTTAAAGAGCCATTGCACCAGAGAGGGGCGTGACTGACTCATGAGCAGCCAGCCCCATACGGAGAACTCTGTGGGATTTGCTAGTAAGGGAAACCCTCTGGCAGGGTAACAAAAATTGAATGGCGGACTTCATTGTACATAGCGCGGCTGCAATGGCCTTCGCCTTCGGTATCTTCCAGTAATAACACGTCACCGGCACCGTACACGTGGCGTTCGCCGGAGGACACGGTGAATTCGGCCCGGCCTTTTAAAATGAACAGCAACTGGCGTGTCGGCGCAGGGTGCCATTTAAAATCATAGTCGGCGGGGGTTTCGCGAAAAATAATCGAACCTGCCGGGATCTTCTCTGATAATAAACCGATTGGGCCGCCATCTTTAAGCGGGATTTCGGCTTCACCAAAATGGCTTTTGCCGTCTGCATCATTATAAATTCTGGGGATCTTCATGCGTATCATCCTTCTACTTGATAAATGGCCTAAAAGTCAGGCGAAAAAGCGTCAAAAAATCGATAAATAACCTGTAAACTGGCGGCAACGTCGGCGCTGGTGACTGACTCTCCCGGATGATGACTGATACCGCCTTTGCAGCGCACAAACAACATGCTGACCGGGCAAATAGCATCCATGGCCATGGCATCATGCCCGGCCCCCGAGGGTAAACTAACGGCGTTATGGCCGCTAAGCTGAATGGCCTGGGACAATGTTTGTGACAGGTAAGGATCACAATGTACGGCATCGGCATGGTGGGTTTGCTGCCAGTTAACGTCCACATGGCGGCGCTGGGCGATGTCGCGGAACACTTCTTCAATCAGTTGCAATGCGGCGTCGCGCTTATGGTCGTGCTCACTGCGGATATCCAGTGAAAAATTGACCTGACCGGGGATCACATTTACCGCGCCGGGCCTGGTTTCGAGCCGGCCGACGGTGGCGACAATGCCAAACTGGCTGGCAATGGACTCCACCGCCAGCACCATTTCGCTGGAGGCTGCCAGGGCATCCTGGCGCATGCCCATGGGCACCGTACCGGCATGTCCGGCCATACCATTTACCTGCACATTAAGGCGTTTGGCGCCGGCAATCGCGGTCACCCAACCTACCGGCAAGTGCTTATCTTCCAGTACCGGCCCTTGTTCAATATGCACTTCGAGATAGCCCAGTACGCTGTCGGGCTTAAGCGTTGCATCACCAACTTTATCGAAAGCCAGACCGAATTCGGCCATCGCTTCAGGTAGCGACACCTTGTTTTCATCACGCAGTAACTGCCAGTCTTCTTTCCAGCGACCGGTTAACGCGCGGCTACCCAGCAACGTAGAGCCAAACCGAGTGCCTTCTTCATCGCCAAAGCCGACGATATCAATGTGAAACGGAAAACGGATGCCGTTTTCGAAGCAATGGTGCACCACCGCCAGTGGTGCAATTACGCCTAACATACCATCGTATTTACCACCGTTAGGCACGGTATCGAGGTGACTACCCAGTACCAGTGAGCGCGCGTTGGCGTCGGTACTGTGATAACGGCCCCATTGATTCCCCGCGGCGTCCTGCCAGACTGTCATCCCGGCCTCGCGCATCCACTGGGCCACTAAATCGTTAGCCTGACGGTGCTGCGGGGTCAGATAGCGACGGTCAACGATGCCGGGCGACTGAGTGATCGCACCGAGCTGATCGCAACGTAACATCACCTGGTTGGCCAGGCTGGCAAAATCCATCATAGTGATGAACCCGAAAAGCTATCCAGCGCGGCGTCAACACCACCACCGCTAGGCAGTTTATGCCCGGCGCGGCGTAACACGGTTTCCAGCGACTGCAGGGTATGCAGTACGGCATCTTTACGCGCGTTATAGCCCATGGTGCCAATACGCCAGATACGGCCTTTCAGCGGGCCGAAGCTGGTTCCAATCTCAATGTTAAAATCCAGCAGCAGTTGCTGGCGGATCTGCTCGCCATCCACGCCATCCGGAATTTCTACGCCTACTACGTTATGCATTTTGTGCGTAAGGTTACCAAATGGCTCAAGATTCAGCGCCTGCACACCGGCCAGCATGGCATCGCCGGCCTGCTTATGGCGGGCAATGCTGTTATCAATACCTTCCTCAATCAGGTTAATGGCGCATTCCCGTGCACAAAACAGCATAGAAGCGGCTTCAGTATGGTGATTCAGGCGTTCCTCACCCCAGTAATCCAGCAGCATGGGAATATCAAAGTAGTTAGAGCGTATGCGACTGCCTGAGCCTGACTGGTGGGCAGATTCGCGAATCCCTGCTTCGACATGATGACGCTTGCGCACCAGCTCAACGTAGCGATCGCTTAAAGTAATCGGCGCGCTACCGGAAGGTCCGCCTAAACATTTTTGCAGACCAACAGATACCGCATCGAGCTGCCACTCGTCGGTTTTAAACGGGTTACCACCAATGGATGCGGTGGCATCAGAGTAGAACAACACGTCGTAGCGACGGCAAATTTCACCTAAGTGCTCCAGTGGCTGCAGCATGGTGGTGGAGGTATCGCCTTGTACTACCGCCAGCATTTTAGGCTGTACTTCACGAATAGCTTTTTCGATTTGCTCAGGTTCAAACACCTCGCCCCAGGGCACTTCGATACTGTGTACCTCGGCACCGGCACGTTCGGCAATTTCACATAGCAGATGACCAAAGCGGCCAAAAACCGGCACCAGCACCTTATCGCCGGGTTCGAGTGCAGAGACCAGCACGGCTTCGATACCCGCGCGTGAGGTACCATCCACTAACAGGGTGTGGTGATTATTGGTTTCAAATACCTGACGGTACAACGCCATTACTTCATTCATGCAACTGGTCATGGCCGGGTCGTACTGGCCAACCAGCTGTTGCGACATGGCCGTTAACACCCGGGGGTAGCAGTTTATCGGGCCGGGGCCCATCAGCAGTCGGGGTGGCATGGTTAAGGGTTTCATTTTTTCTCCTAGAGCACGCTCTGAGCAAGCATTCTTACGCCGGTGATAAGCAGTACCACGGCAAACACTTTCTTGAGCTTTGCGGCATCCAGTTTGCTGGCCAGGCCAGCACCAACCGGTGCGAATAACACAGTAAGGGGGACAATGGCGGCAAAGCCAATCAGGTTAACCAGGCCGATGGTGCCATCGGGCGCATCGGCCGGCGCCTGACCAAAAATCAGCATAGTCACCGCTGCTGGCAGCGAGATGATCAGGCCAACCGCAGCGGCCGTGCCGACGGCACGGTGCGCCGGATAATTACAAAAAGTCAGGGTAGGGACGGTAAGTGTGCCACCGCCAATGCCGACCATGGCGCTGAATAAACCAATGCAAATGGCAATAATGCGCTGGCCAAGGGCGCCGGGTATGTCGTTAAACCAGGCGCTTTTGCTACCGATAAACATGTTAATGGCAGACAAGCTGGCGATAATGCCAAACAGTAAGGTTAATACTTCACCGTTCACCTGGGTTACCGCGAAGCTGCCCAGCAGTACCCCCAGTAATATAAACGGGCCCCAGCGTTTGAGCAGGTCGCTGTCGACGTTGCCTTTTTTACGGTGCGCGCGGATTGAACTGACCGACGTAGGTATAATCGTTGCCAATGAGGTGGCCGTGGCAATCAGCATGGCTGAGTCGGCCGATACGCCCAGTGCCTGAAACAAAAAGTACAGTACCGGTACAATAACAATACCACCGCCCACGCCGAGCAAGCCTGCCAGAATACCAGCAAACACGCCGGTGGCCATCAGTGCCAGAATCGTCGGCAATAACTCCATGAATGCATCCATTACTGTACTTCTCCTGTTGCGGTGTAAGCTTGCGCGAAAGCTTTGCCATCACTGCGCGGATCGGTGGCCGCTTCGGTGGTCTCATCTACATGCAAAACCACTGCGCCGGCGTGACCCATGAGTTCATTGCAGGCATCGACCACTACCATATCGTGACCACGGGCCAGCAGTTCCTCACCAACGTATTCGTTAAGATCGCGCTCTACTTTGAGGTTATGCGACTGATCGCCCCAGGTACGGCCCAGTAACCAGCGGCCGAGGGCTATGGATTTATCCAGTGGCTGGTTGTGGTAAACATAGCGGCTGAACAAGGCAGCCTGAGTTTGTGGCTGACCTTCGCCGCCCATGGTGCCGTAGCTGATACGGCGGCCATCATTAAGCTCGGCAAAGGCCGGGTTTAAGGTATGAAAGGGTTTTAAACCGGGCTTGAGCTGTTGTAAGTGACCGGGCGTCAGGCTGAACGACGTACCGCGGTTATTCCACACAATACCGGTTTGCGGGCTGACTACACCGCTGCCATATTCCCAGTACAGGCTTTGGATATAGCTGACCATGCGACCCTGGTTGTCACAGGCGCCCATCCATATGGTGTCACCGAGTTTGGCTTCCTGCGGCCAGGGCAGAGCATTGTCGAGCTTTATGGCTGCTGCCATCTCATCCAGTGCTTCATCGGTCAGGATACTATTGAGATCAACACTTAAGCGGCCCGGATCGGTGAGGTATTCATTACGCTTTATAAAGGCTTGCTTAGTACATTCAATCAGCAGGTGGACCATATCGGCATCGTTATTACCCTGGCTGACCACGCGGTCGTACAGGGCCAGAATAATTAACGAGGCGATGCCCTGAGTAGGTGCGGGTAGATTGTAAAGTTTGCCTTTTGAGGTTGAGACACTTAGCGGCGTAACGACTTTGGCTTCGTACTGGTTAAAATCGCTCAGCCGAATCGGCGAGCCTGCCGCTTCAAGATCGGCCGCCAGTTCGCGAGCGATATCGCCATGATAAAAGTCACTCAGGCCGTTGTCGGCCAAGCGCTGTAAGGTATTAGCAAGCTTAGTGAGTTTAACAATTTTGCCTTTTTTAAGGGCCTTACCCTTAATTAAGAACTGGGCAAAGTTTTCATCACTGGCTAAATCATCGAAAGTTTTAAAACTGGCATCCGACATACTCTGGGTCACTTCGATGCCCCAGTTAGCCTGACTGATGGCGGTGGCCAGTAAGTCCTGCAGCGGCATCGGCGATTGCCAGTTGGCACTGATCTCCAGTGCTTTTTGCCAGCCAGCTACCGCACCAGCCATGGTTAAAGCCGCTTTGCCTCCACGCGAGGGGATAGCATCCAGGCCCTGATAAAAATCGCTGTCGGCCAGTTCGGCTGCGGTGCCGCAGGCGTCGATAGCCACCGGTGCTTTGCCCGGTTCACTGATTAGCCAGAAACCGTCACCACCAAGGCCGTTCATATGCGGGTATTCCACCGCAATAGAGGCCGCTGCGGCGACCATGGCTTCAATGGCGGTGCCGCCGCGTTGCAGGATATCGTTACCTACTGTCGAAGCAGCATAGTGTGGCGCGGTAAAAGCAGTGTGTTGTTGTTTTGTCATGCTTTCTATTCTTATTCCGTAAGGGTACGAGCCAGAGCGAACAGGCTGGTTTCACTGCCCGCCGGGCCTATCACTGATAAGCCACAGGGTGCGTCATTCAGGCGAAATAACGGCAAATGCAGTTGTGGTAAACCCGCCAGTCCGGCTAAGGCAGTTAATGATAATAATTGTTTGCGGTAGTCGGTCAGTTCGGTCGCACTGGCTGTTAACCGCGGTGCGCAACCCGGCGTTGTGGGCAGCACTATGGCGCAGTTGTCGTTTAACAGTGAAGCTAAATGCCGACGTACCTGTTGTTGTATGTGTGTTGCGTGTTGTACCTCAACGTCACTGATTTGGGCGCTTTGGTTAAATCGCTCGGCAATATCCGGTGCAAATACCGGCTGCGCGTTCGTTATCCACTCACCGTGAGTTTGCCAAATCTCACGCCCCTGTAATACTCTGAACGCTTCAGCCAGCGGTAGCTGTTCCAACTGGCTGAAATCACCTGCCAGGCTGGCGATTGGTGTGGACGCAAGCCATTGTTTAGCGGCACTTGCCTGCTCACTGTTATCCACTGCCGTTTGGTATACCACTAAAGACGTAAGCGCCGGAGTATCGGTCACCGGCGAGTCGAATAAACAGTTCATACTGCGTTCAAGCACATCAAGGCTTTTTGCCATCACACCGATGGTATCGAAACCGGGCGCCAGGGCGACCAGGCCGTCGGTGCTGATGCGGCCATGGGTTGGGCGCATGCCGAAAAGGTTATTGTAGCTGGCTGGTACACGAATGGAGCCGCCGGTATCGGTGCCCAGGCCGATGTCGGCCAGGTCGGCCGATACTGCTACGGCCGACCCGCTTGATGAACCGCCGGGCAGGCGCTCCGGCGTTAGTGGATTTTGCGGCGTACCGTAATGGATATTTTGCCCGTTTAAGCTGTAAGCCAGTTCGTCGGTAATGGTTTTGCCTGCAACTTCAGCACCCGCTGATATCAGCTTAGTCACGGCGCTAGCGGTGGTATCGGCTACCGGGTGCGTGGCCAGCCAGTGGGGATTACCCGCGGTGGTGGCAGTACCTTTAATGGCAAACAGGTCTTTTACGGCCACGCGCAGGCCCGACAGCGAGTGAATGCTATCGTTTTCTGCATTGGCAGCAGGTGTACTGGCTTGTTCAGCAGGCACCACCGTGGGCGCTGGTTGCCAGACAAATGGCGAACTAACGGTAAAATGATCCATGAAGTTTAATGTTACAGAAGGATAGCTCTATGAAACAATCGTTTCACTAATAAGTCAAGTGAAACGTTTGTTAAATTGTTGTGGCTTTTGTTAACAATGAGGGGCGTTTTGTGCGGTGAGTGGTAGTGATGGGGCAAGGTAGTTGCTTATCGGCCTTAAAAGTACAGAGCGCCTTGGCAATTTTACGTTCTCTCGGTATTGTAAAGTTATTACCTTTATCCGCGTGATTGCTTGTTATGGTTCGTTCACTGCTGCCAATTTCTGCACTGTTGTTGTCTGATGCACTGTTACTGCTGGGTCATGGCTTACTGTTGACGCTATTACCCGTGGCCGCCAATCAGTTGGGTTTTTCTGCCGTGGAAATCGCCTTAACGGGCTCGGCCTATTTTCTGGGGATCATAGGTGGTTGTCTGGCGACGCCTCATGTATTGAAGCGGGTTGGCCATATTCGTGGGTTCGCGGTACTGGCCTGTGCTTATCTTATTTTTACGCTGCTGTTTGCCTGGTTACAGTCGTTTGTATTGTGGCTGGTGCTGCGTTTCGCCCTGGGGGCCGGGGTATCCGGGCTGTATATGATTATTGAGAGCTGGCTCAATGAGCGCGCCGATGCCACCAATCGCGGTACGATTTTGTCGTTTTACTCGATGCTGAACCTGTTGATGATTACTCTCGCTCAACAGTTACTCCTGTTAGCGGATGCCAGTTATCCGTTACTTTTCAGTATCGCTGCAATCTTTGTTGCGCTATCGATTATACCCGTATCGCTAACGCTGTCGCTGGCCCCGGCGAAGGTCAACAGTGTAAGAGTGAGTTTTAAAAAAGTCTGGCAGCATTCGCATATCGCCATGATTGGCGCGGTGATCCTGGGCCTGGTGACGGGCGCTTTTTGGTCGCTCGGGCCGGTGTTTGCTGCCGAAAGCAGCTTTACCAATGCGCAACTGGCTATGTTTATGTCGGCCACGGTATTGGGTGGCGCCTGTTTTCAGATCCCGGTAGGGCGTTTCTCTGACCGCTACGACAGGCGCATCATCTTAATTTACAATGCGCTGGCTGGCGGTTTGATATCACTGGCTATTGTGCTGGCGTCGTTCTGGTCGGGTTTTGCCGGCTGGCCGGCAGCAATACTGGCGTTTCTGTGGGGCGGCACCTGTATGACTTCCTATGCCATTTGTCTGGCTCACGTGAATGACAATGCCACGGCAAAGGATTTTCTGCCCATTGGCAGTGGAATGCTGATCACTTATGGCATCAGTTCTGCCATCGGCGGACCGTTAGCCGCTTTTCTGATGGGGGTTATGGGCGCTAAAGGACTTTATGCCTATATGACATTCTTTTTATTGTTGTTTGCCGTTATCGTGATTATTCGCCGTCGTAGTCACGTGTTACCTGATACCAGTGACTCGCATCCCACTTTTCAGCCGTCGGCGGGGATTACCACGCCTGCGGCATTTGAGATTGATCCGCGCACCGAACATTTACCAGAGCATAATACGCCTGATGTCAGAGCGTCAGGTTGAAACCAGCTTTAGCCCTGGTTAATTGGCAGCGGTTTTCTGTTAGCCAGCGCGTTTGTGGCTGGCTGCCAGTAAGGTGCTTAACCAGAATAACCCCGTGGCCACGGCCAGTGATAACCAAACTGCATGATGCCGCAGCTCTTCGGTGCCGCCCATTACCGACATCGTCATATAGCTCCACGGATACCAGACCCAGTATTCTGAACTGCCTATTTGGACAATCCCCATGGTGGCCATGACCGCGACCGAGAGCGGTACAATGATATTACCAAATCGCCAGCTCACCGCATGTTGAATGATCAGTACGGGCAGGGAAGTCAGCATCAGGGCTGGCATCGCGCTGAGTAATACCATGCCATATTCCGTTTCCCCTGGGGCTCCCAACGCGGTCATCAGTAAGGTGGCAAGCAAACCACTCAACCATAGCCACAGCAGGGCTGATGCGGTTAACAGCACGCCAAGGAGTAGTTTGGCAATATAGAGAGAGTAGAGGTTGACCGGTAGTGCCAGCATCAGGCGCCAGCCGTGATTTTTGTGCTCATTACCATTAATGGCGCCGGTGATGAGCGCAATAAACATCGGCAGCATAAAGTAGCTCCATAACGCCATGACGCCCATCCACCAACGTTGCCAGGCCTGGGCGTCAAAGCCTGCCAGGTTTTGTGATTTAACGGCTAATCCGGTGGAAAACAGCGCCACCAGAAGAGGCAGGGCAAATACCATCAACAGCGTTGATGTGCGCTTGAGCTTGAGGCACTCAACTGCCAGCAGCCGGCTCAGGCCAGGAAATGGATTAATCGGTATGTTCATTGGTAAACCATTGCTCTAACGAGGTTTTACTTTGGTAAGACTGAAATAATTCAATGCCTTCATTCACCAACAGGGCATGTAGCCGCGGTTGCTCATCACGGGGCAGCCCCTCGACCCGTACCGTGTTGGGATTAGTCATTGTGCTCTGAAAACCGTGTTTTAAAAGTACCGTATGAGCTGCGTTAGCGTCGCCCACTTCCAGTGTCATATTGAACTGTTGCGCGGCTTTCCAGCTTGGGATATCCGACTCAAAGCGAATGCGGCCATCTTTCAATACCGCAAAGCGAGTGGCCATTTTTTCCACTTCATCGAGGTTATGCGTAGAGAAAAATATCGTGGTGCCGGTGCTGGCCGGTAGTTCACTGAGCAACTGCCGGATATCGCGAATACCGCTGGGGTCGAGGCCGTTGGTAGGCTCATCGAGGATCAGTAATTTGGGATCACCCAGTAAAGTGTGGGCGATGGCGAGCCGCTGTTTCATGCCTAACGAAAACTGGCCGATAAGCCGTTTGGCTGCGTCGGTTAAGGAGACCACCGCTAATACCCGGTCTATCTCACTGACCGGCAGGCCTTTAATACCACAGCCAATGGATAAAAACTCGGCGGCGGTAAGGTTTGGGTAAAGGCTGGGCGCATCAATCAGGCCGCCAAGGCGATGTAACAGGCGGTAGTCTGGCACAAACCGGGCTGAGCGTGACAGCAAAGAGCGGCGTTTAGCATAAAGGTTGTCACCGCAGATTGTAACGCTGCCAGCATCCGGCGCCTCCAGGCCAGTGAGCACTCTGATGGTGGTGGATTTACCTTCGCCGTTATTACCTAAAAACGCATACACACTGCCATAAGGGACAGCCAGGTTAAGCTGACTTAATACCTGTTTGCCTGCATAGGTTTTGCTGATCTGATTAAGCGCCAACGCGTTTTCACTGGGTTGACTGAGCATCCGTATTGCGTCCTTTTCACTTAGTTCCTGTAAGTAGCGGGTATTTTACGCTGGCTGCTGGGTTCGCCAAGCCTTTGATTGTTTCAGAATATGAATTACGCCAGCTTATTCCGGATCAAGCTCACCCATCTGAGCATAGAGCTGACTGATGGTGGACACCCGGTGGTCGCCTTCTTCTCCAAGCAATGTGTAGGCCTGGTTACAGATTACTGATACCAGGCTCATCGGCGCGGCATAACTATCGAAGGCGAACTGATTGCCAAGCTGACACACCAGGGTATGACCGACGCGATCCTGATAAACCTGACCGGTGGGATCGGTAAGTAAAATGGTGCGTTGTGGCGGCAGCGCATCAATCATACGGGCAAAGATACGTGGGCGGCGGCGAAAGCCAAATACCACAATAACTTCGTCGTCGGCCAGATCCATTAAATCTTCACTCAGGCTTTGCCCTGGCTGAGGTAATAGCCGTACATTTGGCCGGATTTGCTTGAGTTGCTGGCGGCAGTGCAGGGCTACCGGATAACTGTTGCGATAGCCGATGAGCGTGATCCGCGGCGCCTTGGCCAGAATGGCGGCGATTTGGTTAATTTCTTCGCCCGGAATCGACTCCAGGGTACGCTGCAGGTTGCCAAGTTCGGCAGCAACGTAATCGTGCTGGGTGAGGGTTTGTTTAACCGGAATACCGGCGTCACGCTGCAGCACTACATCCTGTTTGGCATCCTGGTGGGAAGCGTAGCCCAGTTGACGAAACAGCCGGCTAACGGTGGCTTTGGAGGTATTGGTTTTAGCCGCAATTTCGGCGGTAGAATCGCTGATGATGGTCAGCGGAAACTGTTGCAGGTAATTGGCGATAGCCCGCGCCGAGGGCGACAAGTCGGTATACTTGTCACGAATTCGCGCTAAAACACCATTATTATCAGCCACTTCAAAGTCCAGCTATTAGGTATATTTCATAATTAGTGTAGCGAACAATTTCACAAAGGGGTATCTGTTTTTCGAGGCATAAAAAAAGAGCGCCAGTTGGCGCTCTTTGCATGATTATTTAAATGTTAAGCATGAGACAGTGTGGAGCTGCCATCATGCTTTAGCGACTTTTTTTCACTATCCTCGATAATCGACACTGCCGACTCCAGCGCTTCAAGTAAGGTGGGATAGGTGAGAATTTCCGCAGAGGAAGCATTCACATTATCCAGCACTTCTCTGATTTTTTCGGAAGCGCCACATACCATCAGTTGTCGGCCTGAGCTCTTGGCATCTGATGTTACCGTTTCTACGGCCATGGAAGCCGATACATCCATAGTGGGCACCCTGGAGAAGTCCAGTATGAGCACCCTTGAGCCAGGCTTAACCCACTCGCGCACGTGGTGACCCAAATCGGCCGCCGCACCAAAACTTAACGGGCCGCCAAAACTAAAGATACTGACCTTGCCTTTGGCTTTCTCAAGCAGGGCGTTTTCTTTGGGGTCGTTGAGCGTATCGGGGATTTTCTTCAGTTCTTCAATTTGCAGCTGGGCAATCTGACGAACGTAAGCCAGTGCAGCTAATACTACACCAACGCCTACGGCTGTGATCAGGTCGACAAAGACGGTCAGACCCAGTACCAGCAGCATCAGTGCGAAGTCCCAGCGCGGCCCGGTGTGAGCGCGTTTCATGTAGCTCCAGTCAATAATGTCCAGACCTACTTTAACCAGTATACCGGCCAATACCGCGTGTGGAATGGCACTCGCCAGAGGGCTTAGGCCCAGTACCACAGCAAGCAGTACCATTGCATGTACCATACCTGATAAACGCTCTTTACCACCGCTACGGATGTTCACTACCGTACGCATGGTGGCGCCGGCACCGGCGATACCGCCAATTAAACCTGCTACTGTGTTACCAATCCCCTGACCAATCAGCTCTTTACTGCTGTCATGACGGGTACGTGTCATGTTGTCGGCAACCAGTGACGTTAACAGACTGTCGATTGCCCCTAAAATGGCCAGAATAAATGCCGCTTCAATGACCAACCAGAGTGTGGATGTTTCAAATACCGGCAGGTGCAGGCTAGGTAACCCGGTTGGAATATCGCCCAGGATTGGTACGGAGATAAACAAACTTACGATGGTACCAATGATCAGCGCAGCGAGTGCGCCCGGTACGTATTTACCCAGGCTGGGCGGCCATTTGTAGGCGATTACAAGGGTTCCAAGCCCCAGTGCCAGAGTGGAAAAATTGATATCTGCCAGTGCAGTAGGAAGATAGCTGAGCGCGCCGATTGTACCGCCCGGTGGCTCATGGCCAAGCAGGCGGCCAATTTGTAAGATGATTATAATAGCGCCAATGCCCGACATAAAACCAGAGATTACCGGGTAGGGCACTAATCGAATGTAATTACCAATACCCAAAAAGCCAAACACTATCTGGAGCAAACCGGCCAGAAGAACGGCGGTAAAAATTAATTCAATATTGCCCGATAAGCTGGCAAACAAACCAGCTAAAACAACCACCATAGGGCCTGTTGGCCCCGAAATTTGTGAAGGCGTACCACCAAACAGTGCTGCAAAAAAGCCCACCGCAATGGCGCCATACATACCTGCCATCGGACCAACACCAGACGCAACGCCCAGTGCCAGTGCCAGCGGCAGTGCAACAACGCCGGCGGTTATACCGCCGGTAATATCGCCACGAACATTAGCAAATAAGTTCTTCATGACTTTTCCTTAACAATGGTTAGGTTTACTTAGGTTTAGAAACCAACTCGGCGGCATATTTTTCGTCCATGGGGCCGAACTTACCGGTTTCTTCCTGATAACAGGTGACTTCTGCAGTTTCAATGTTGTAAAACCAGCCATGCAGTTTTACCTGTCCGGTGGCTAACTTTGCTGCTACCGCCGGATGAGTTTTGATGTGTTGTAACTGTTGTACCACATTTTCTTCGGTGACTAACTGTAAATGATCTTCTGCGTTCAGTTCATCACAACCGCATTTCTCTTTTACCACTTCAGTCGCTACCCGGCAGTGACCCAGCCATTCTTTCACATGGGGTAGAGCGGATAACGCTTCCGGGTTAATTGCTCCTTTCATAGCGCCACAGTCAGAGTGACCGCAAATTACAATATGCGTGGTGCCGAGGGCGGCTACGGCAAACTCAACCGAGGCAGTCATACCGCCGGTTTCGTTGCTGTGCGGGGGGATAACGTTGCCGGCATTACGGCAGATAAATAAATCACCTGGTTGGGTTTGAGTTACCAGGTTAGGATCGATACGTGAATCAGAACAGGTAATAAACAATACTTCCGGATTTTGGCCGTTAGCGAGCTTCTTAAACGCGGCTTTTTTTTCCGGGAACACTTCATTTTGAAACTTTGCTACGCCAGAAATGACATGATCCATACCAACTTACTCCTCGTCGTTTGTAAGATTTATGATTGTTAAAATATTGTTATATTATAGTCTCATAGAAAAATAGCGCACCTCGTGATAGTTAAAAGCTATAAGAGTGGCGCATTTTCTTCAACTAGGGTGGGACAGATATAACAAAAAGGCAGCCAAATGGCTGCCTTTTACGTTAACGACGCGCTTAAAACCGGGTAGGTTGGGATACCGGGTTTTTGGCGTGGAGTTAAAACTTGATGGTTTCGACCCGAATGTTTTTCGTTTGTGCCTGGTCGATGTAATCCTTAATCATTTCCTTCACATCAAATGCAATGGATTTGGTATTAGAGAAATCCAGTACAACTTTTGAATTACCCGGGATCGAATTGAGCTTTTTCAGAATGCTTGGCTTATTAAAGAACGAAACATCCTCGGCCAGTACAATATGATGAGTGGTTTCTCCATGGTCTTCATTGATGGTTTCTTTAAACTGATAAGCATTAAGGAAACTACTTTTCAGGGTAAAGAAGATACTCACGCCCAATCCGGCAAATACACCCGTTAACAGGTCGGTAAAAATCATCACGGCAATAGTGGTGACAAACGGCAGAAATTGCTCCCAGCCATTTTGATACATTACCTTAAACATTACCGGCTTGGTCAGCTTATAGCCCACCACAATTAAAATTGCGGCCAGTGACGCCAGTGGGATTAAATTGAGCACGGAAGAAATTGCCAGCACTGCAACCAGCAGGAAGACACCGTGCATAATGGCAGACAGCTTGGTTTTACCGCCAAACGCAATATTGGCCGAGCTTCTTACGATCACCTGAGTAATTGGCAGACCGCCCACCAGACCAGAAATAATATTACCCATCCCCTGAGCTTTAAGCTCGCGGTTGGTTGGCGTAACATTTTTTTGCGGATCGAGCTTGTCGGTGGCTTCTACACATAACAATGTTTCGATACTTGCCACGGCAGCCATAACGACAGCGATAGTGAGCACGTCCATATTGAATATTTGTGAGAAGTCCGGGAACGCCAGTTCCTGGGTGAAGTCACTGAAGCTGTTAATCACCGGTAATGATACCAGCATGCTCGGATCCAGCGGAGTTCCGGCCTGTCGTAGCATTACTGAAGCCAGAATACCTAACAGTACTACCACAATAGGGCCCTGAATAAGCTGGAAGATTTTATGACGTGGCACCAAAAATTTATCCCAAATTACCAACAGAACCAGCGACACGCCAGAAATCAGTATCGCCGCTGGCGACATCAGGCTGAGTGCATGTTCGATGGCCGAAAACGTGTTCTCGCCATTGGCATGAGTAAATGCTTCTTCACCAAGAAAATCAGCATGCCAGCCAAACAGGTAAGGGATTTGTTTAAGGATGATCAGTAAACCAATACCGGCTAGCATACCGGTGATCACTGAAGTGGGAATAAAATACGCAATGAAACCAGCCCGGGCAAAGCCCATTATGAGCTGAATTACACCGGATAATACCACAGCAACCAGGAATAACTCCCAGCTGCCCAGTGTGGCAATCGCGTCGAATACAATAACTGCCAGGCCCGCAGCCGGGCCACTTACGCCGAGGCGCGAACCACTGAAAAGACCGACAACGATACCGCCGACGATGCCTGCAATAATACCGGAGAACAGCGGCGCACCAGAGGCGAGCGCAATACCCAGACATAACGGCAGGGCAACGAAGAACACCACGATACTCGCGGGTAAATCGTTCTTTATTTCACTGAAAGATAGGTCCAATTTCATTTACAAGATCCCTGTTATTTATTTGCTACCAGTTGCTCCTCGGCGGCAAAAGCAGATTCCATTGGCACGAATTTACCGGCTTTCTCATCGTAATTAAGTACTTCAGCAGTTTCGATGTTGTAGAACCAGCCGTGCAGTTTTACCTGACCGGTAGCGATTTTTGCCGCAACCGCAGGATGAGTACGCAGATGCTGCAGTTGCTGCACCACGTTTTCTTCAGTTACCAGCTGTAAGTGATCATCTTTATTCAGTGAGTCACAGCCACAACGTTCTTTCACTACGTCGGTAGCAACGCGGCAGTGGCCCAGCCATTCTTTTACATGAGGCAGCGAGGTAAGTGCTTCCGGGGCAATGGCACCTTTCATTGCGCCACAGTCAGAGTGACCACATACAACAATGTGGGTAACACCTAATGCTGCTACGGCAAACTCGATAGAGGCAGTCATACCACCGGTTTGATTACTGTGTGGCGGAACCACGTTACCGGCATTACGGCAGATAAACAGGTCGCCGGGCTCTGTTTGTGTGACCAGGTTAGGGTCAATACGTGAATCAGAACAGGTAATGAAAAGCACTTCAGGATTTTGACCAGTGGCGAGTTTTTTAAACGCGGCCTTTTTTTCTGGAAAAACTTCTTGTTGGAATTTGGCAACACCAGAGATAACGTGGTCCATTTAGTCGCTCCTAAATATGAAAATAGAAAATTATATAAAATACCAAATCATTGTTACCTGATAGGTTAATAGAAAAATAGTTTACTTCGTGATAGCTTAAGGCTATATGTCAGCATTGTTTATTTGGACTTCAGTTTATGGTCACCTCAACCAAGTCAGTTACCTACACGCAGTTTCGCTATTTTGTGGCACTGGCGCGGGAATTAAGTTACCGCCGTGCTGCGCAGGTATTGGGCATAAGTCAGCCAACCCTGACCTCCCAAATTAATGTGCTGGAGAAAAGCCTCGGCATATCACTGTTTGAACGTTCCCGTAGTGGCACACTGTTATCGCCTGAGGGGCGCGCTTTGTTACCGCTGGCAGAAGATGTGCTGCAATCGTCCATTCGCTTTGAAGAAAAAGCCCGGGATATTGCTGGTGGTAACCAAACCACCTATCGGCTTGGCGTACCGCCAACGCTGGGGCCTTATTTGTTACCGTTTATTTTGCCGCAACTCCATAAAAGGTACGCCAAGCTCAAGTTCTATGTACGTGAAGCCGCGCCTACGCAACTGGTGCAGGGCCTGTTCGATGGGCATTTTGATATCATTATCTCGCCGGGTTCTCAGGAGTCTTCGCAGTTGGTGGCCAGCAAGCTGTTTGTTGAGCCGCTAAAGTTTGTTGTCCCCAGCGACCACGCGTTATCCGGCCTTCGTTATATTGAGCCGGAGCAAATCCATGGTGAAACAGTGTTAACGCTTGAAGAAGCCCATCATTTTCACCATCAGGTTCATGAAATCTGCATGAAAATCGGCGCCCAGGTGACCCGGGATTATGAGGGCACGAGTCTGGATACACTCCGGCAAATGGTGGTCATGGGCATGGGCGTGGCATTTCTGCCGGGCCTTTATGTTCACTCCGAACTGCATCAGCCAGACGAATTGCACGTGTGTGAATTAAAAGATACGCCAATTGAGCGTCAGCATAATCTGGTATGGCGGAATACCGCACCGGGACGGGTGTTTTTCCGCGAGCTTGGCAATGAGATCCGGCGCATCCTGTCTGACACCCTTGGCCATGCGGTAAAAGTAGACAGTTAATAACTTCCACAACAATAACCCGTACGGTGCATCGGCCAGGCATACTGGCCGGTAATATTTACCGGAGCATGGCAGCATTTACCCCTCCTTTTAGCCATTGCGCTTTTAACCTCTTTAAAACGGTTCCGTTGTCGATGAAAGCCGTCAAGCCAACCAGTTGATTTCCCGTCACTTTGGTATACAGACAGCCGCTTACGGCGAGTGTGCACACATTTTGCGTAGCTTACCTGTCCGGGTAGCCGTAAAAACGATGGCTTTCACAGTTCGTTAAAAAGTATAAAAAAAACGCTAACTCATCGTTTGTTACCTTTAAATAGTATAAAATTCATCATAACGTCATATTTTTTTCATATTGCTGTGGGTTGTTAGTTAATGCATGCAAAACGCTGGCTAGAGTTATTGAGCCTGTTTATTGTCCTGCCGCTGCTGTTTCTGGCCGGCGTCAAACAATTTGGTCCTTACCTGCTGGTGCTGCTGGCGGGAGTAGGCGGCGTGTGTTGTTGGCTGCTGGTGTCAGATCAGACCTTTAAGCGGGTCCGCTTATGGAACTGGCAGGAAGGTAAACCTCACCTTAAAGCCTCGTTGCGCCTGTTTTTACCCTGGGCGCTGGCAACTGCTGCCATTGTGTACTTCTGGTTACCGGAGTCATTTTTACAGTGGCCAGCCGAACAAACCTCCCTGTGGCTGTTAACTTTACTGCTTTACCCGCTGTTTTCAGTGATCCCGCAGGAAATCATCTACCGCACGTTTTTCTTTCACCGCTATAAAACTATTCTGCCCACACATTCATTGCGGCTGGGGGCGAGTACCTTGTTATTTGGTTTTGCCCATGCCATTTACGGCAACTGGCTGGCAGTCGCGCTGTCAGCGGTGGGCGGTGCTATGTTCGGTATGCGCTATCTTCAAAGCCGTTCCACGGCAGTGGTAGTTATTGAGCACTCGGTGTGGGGCTGTTTTCTCTTTACTATCGGCCTGGGCTCCTATCTATCGCTGCAACATACTGTGTAGCTGTTATTCGGTTACCCGGGCGCGGTGGGGGATAAACGACAGCGGCCCAAAAAGCGCTGCCATAATTTCACATGCTCCTGCATGGCCTGCTGATAAGCGGTAAAACGGGTTTGTTGGGCGGTTAAAAACGCCCGGAACGATTCGGGCAGCGCTTCTTCCTCGCGCCATTTCTTTAGCAGCGGCGCAAACTGATAGTTAAAGTCGTTGATATGGCCACCGAGGGGCTGGATCCGCTCAATAAAAAACAGGTAAAACACATTGCGTAAAATGTTGGCCTGCTCTGTGGCACTGCCATCAGGGCAGGCTGTTCCAGCAAGCAAGGGATCAAGCTGTACGGTGAGAGTGGGTAAGCGCGTTGCTATCTGATGCTGAGCCTGCCATACCGAGGCGGGCAGGCGGATGGCGCCAATCGCCTGTAGCTGTGCTTCCGGGCTGGTTTCTACTCCGGCGCCGGGCGATAAGTAACTGTCGAGCTGCTGATACAGGGTAAGCTGGCCTGCAATGTCCACGGTATCGGTAAACAGCAGGGCTGGCTGAGGCCGGCTGAAGGCCGCCCGGGTCTCGTCACTGAGCATCAGCATATTACTCCAGTGCTCAGGGTAGGCTGCCTGCTTGGCCGCATACCATGTTTGCATAGTGGCCAGCAATTCACGAGCAGCCTCATCGTGTTGCTGGCTAACAAAATTGATGCAGTCAGATAATGCCGCCAATAGCTGGCGTTCATATACCAGACGCTGGGAGTAATGCTGAATTTTGCCCAGTGCGGTGTTGCGTTCGGCAACCAGGTTGCCCAGCTCACATTGTTGTAACTGATAGAAACGGGTCAGGTTAATGTCCAGCTGCGCAGGCGCCAACAGCAACATTTCACGCTGCGGATACTCAGTTGCTGCCTGCGCTTCGGCGGCAGTTAGCTCAGTATCCAGCACCCGGCTCAGTCGTTCGCTGTATTCGTTGATATCGTCGCTCACCTGATGCGGTGTACATGCGGTTATACTCACTAAAATTGCGAGGGAATATAGCATCCCCCTGGCACGGTTCTGCCAGCCAGACTTCTGCAATGAACTGCCCTTAAAGTAGTTGTTGGTTAAGTTGTACGATGTCGTCCTGCGCGGCTTGCAGGTAATGACCGCCAAATAATACGGCATGATTAAGGATGTGGTAAAGCTGGTACAGCTTGCGCCGGCTCCGGTACCCCTCATCGAGTGGCCAGGTGGTGTTGTAGCCCTCGTAAAACGCGTCGGGCAGGCGGCCGAACAACTCGGTCATGGCCAGATCGGTCTCCCGGTCACCAAAGTAGACGGCCGGATCGAATAATACCGGTTGATGGTGATGAAAACCCAGGTTCCCGCTCCACAGATCGCCATGAAGCAATGACGGCTGTGGCTGATAATCCTGCAGAAAATGGTAAATCTGCGTAGTACAGACATCTATGTTACACCACACGTGGCCTTGTCGGGCCAGTAGTTCCAGCATGGCACCAATACGGCTTTCAGCAAAAAAAGTCGCCCAGCTGTCGGTGGCAGTATTCACCTGTACCGAGCGGCCGATGTAATTATCCCGCGGCCAGCCATACTCAGGTCCGCTGGTCGTCTGGTGCAAATGGGCCAGTTGTTTACCGCAGGTCAGCCAGTCTTCACTGACACTTTTTGATAGCTTTAAGTACTGCATGACCAGGTACTCATTTATCTGGTGATCCTCTTCCAGTACGCCGTAACAAATCACTTTGGGGGTACGAATACTGGCGGCACTGGCAAGCGCCTTCAGTCCATCCGCTTCGGCGTCCAACTCGGTATTGTCCACCGAAGTCAGGGGGCGGTATTTAACAAAGTAGCGCTGGCTGTCATCGCGTATAACCGCGCATTGGTGGGTGTCGCCTCCGGCTACCGGCTGACGGTTCTGACAGACAAATAAGTGGCCGGTGTGCTCACTGATTTGTTCGCTGATAAATTGCCACATGGTTGTATGCATCGTCACACTTTTCCTGAGTATGGAATATATTTGCCTGTTTGCCAGTTCCAGACAGAACCAATTGAGGTGTTTGCAGTAACATCAGCAGTCTTTACTCGACAAATAGCTCAGTAAAACAAACGAGAGCGCTTGATTTAATGCACTTTTTTTGTCTTTATAACAAGTTACTACCATAACAATACGTTGTTTCTTCTTATGGCGCTTTCAACCAAGCAAGTTGGGCTGGGTCTTGGCCCGATAGTTTTTCTGGGTATTTTACTGGGATTCAGTCCTGACAATCTGAGTCAGCAGGGCGTTGCCGTGCTGGCCGCTACCCTGTGGGTGGCAATCTGGTGGATCACCGAAGCCATACCAATCAGCGTAACCGCCCTGTTACCCATTGTGCTGTTGCCGCTGTTTGGCGGCGTGAATATCGCCGATGTCACGGCTTCTTATGGCCACAAATACATCTTTTTGTACATGGGTGGTTTTATTTTAGCGATTGCAATTGAACGCTGGAACCTGCACCGGCGTATTGCACTCACTATCATCTATATTGTGGGCAGTAACGTACCGCGGATTATCCTGGGCTTTATGTTGTCTACCGCTTTTTTGTCGATGTGGATTTCCAATACGGCCACCACGGTCATGATGTTACCCATAGGTGTGGCGGTTGCGAGTCAGTTTCTTGGCCATTCAGCAATAAACCCCAAAGAGGGTGAGCAGTTCAGTAAGGCGCTGATGCTGGCAATTGCTTATTCGGCTTCTATTGGTGGTATGGCTACGCTTATCGGTACGCCGCCTAATCTGGTGCTAGCCGGAATCCTGCAGCAAATTTATGGCATTGATATCAGCTTTGCCACCTGGTTTATGTTTGGGTTTCCGATCAGTGTGGTGTTGCTGATAATATGCTGGGTATACCTCACCCGCTTGGCTTTTGCCTGTAAGGGCAGTCAGTTTCCGGGCGGGCGTGAGGAAATTGCCCAACTGCGCGAAGCCCTAGGGCCCATGAGTTACGAAGAAAAGCTGGTGCTCACGGTCTTTGTGGGGACCGCGTTGATGTGGGTATGCCGCGCTTATATGCAACATTTTGTGCCGCAACTCGACGATACCATTATTGCCATTACCGCCGCGACGACCTTGTTTTTGTTCTCCTCAAAAGATAAAACGCAGCCCATTATGAGCTGGGAAGAAGCGGTCAGAATGCCCTGGGGCACCATCGTGTTGTTTGGCGGCGGTATCGCTATTGCCGGCGGCTTTCAGAAATCCGGGCTGGCCAGCTGGATAGGGCAGCATTTGGTATTGCTGGAAGCCTTACCGCTGTTTTTACTGGTGGCGATTTTAATTGCGGCGGTTAATTTCCTCACTGAAATAACCTCTAACCTCGCTACTACCACTGTCCTGCTGCCCATACTGGCGCCCATGGCACTGGCGCTGGATGTGCATCCTTATACCCTGATGGTGGCGGTTACCGTAGCTGCTTCCTGTGCTTACATGCTGCCGGTGGCCACGCCACCTAATGCTATTGTGTTTGGCTCCGGCTACCTGAAAATTGCCGATATGTTTAAAACCGGTATCTGGATGAACTTTATTTCGATAATTTTACTGTCCTTGGCGGTGTACTGGTTATTACCAGCGCTATGGGGCTTCAACCTGAACGGCTTCCCGGCGGGGTTTAAATAGGAGAGGTTGTTCGACAATCACAAAAATCGGCCAGAGAATTTGCTCTGGCCGTTGCAGTTTGCAGCTTACTGATTAAGCAACGCGATTTCAGCATCCTTGTTCAGCACTACCCACCAGCGATTACCAAATGCGCTGTCGTAGCCCGTTAAGGGATAATCTTCGCATTCAGCGTCCCGCACCGGCGGTTCTGCCAGATAGCTGTCTGTCCATGCTGAGTCCACCACACAGTTTGGCGGAGCTATCGACTGCCATTCGCCATTATTGAGCATCCCAAGGGTAACGGTTGTGGCATCGAATGATTCAGCTCCGGTAAACTGAACGGCAAAAGGATCGCTCAGGGCAGTGCTGATGTCCCAGTCTTTGCTGGCGGTGGATGGCAATATAATGGCCTGCTTAGCGCCACCATCAGTTTGGGAAGTGGCTAACCCACTGTCTGCTTCAATGTCTTTTTCCACGCCATAATCATCCTGATAAACCCCGGTCTGGTTTTGTGTGCCGCTGATAATAAGAACGTCTGAAGCCGTATTTTCACCCGACTGCCAGCTCAGGGTGACATGTTCCTTAAGATCGATAGTGGTTTCGGGGATCAGTAGTTCACCAGAGTCATAATCCGGGATCACACGAACCGGACTATTCAGGTTAGGGCTCCAGCTTTCATGGACCTGATACAACCATTGGTAAGCCAAACGTAACAGATCGTTCATAGACTCTGCGCGAGTAATACCCGGTGTAAAGCTCATGTCTCTGGTGCGGGTATCGGTACGGTTGAAAGTATCGTTCTGACCACCAACCAGGTTGACATAACTGCCGTCATCGGCATAACACTCATTGGTCATGTAGCGGGTTTGAAAAACCAGTACCGGGCGGGTGTCGGATAAAATGGAATTGGGGTAAATCACCGATTCACAGCGGTTTTTGGTTCTGGAAAATTTATCCATCAGGTGCCATTCGGCGGTGAAATCCTGGTCGGGGTCATTCGACGTGGCCGTGTGCGGTGCATAGTAAGCCTGATAGTCAACACGTTCGCCGGCAAAAGTCAGGAGCGCTGAATTAACGTCAAAATGCGTAGAGCCTTGCTCCATCGTTGCGTTTTTCTGGGCCACGATCATCTGCACCAGCTCACGCTCACCGTAGCGGAATTCATACCCTTTGTAGGAGGCATTCCCTGACATGATCTGGGTATAAGTATCCATGCGGTAATTACCGCCGGTTGGAGTCGAGCTGGAAGGCAGGGTTTGTAGCGTTGTTTTAGCGCTCACCAGGGAACGTTGATACTGGTGTTCATGGCCCTGGACATAAATGACGTCGTGATCGGCAAAAAACTCGCGGATTTGTGGTTGTACTGAGTACACCCAGTCGTCATCTTTTGTGCCATCCACAATCTGTTCGCGGGTCTGACCATATTTGGCACCAATCAGACCATCATGACTGGCCACAACAATATGGTCGATATCGTTGGTTGCTTCAACGGTTTCTTTAATCCATTCAAAAGCCACTGGCAAATTATAATAGGCGAGGGCAAAAACCAGCACGTTATCGCGAATAACATAATAGTTAATCCACTCATAATCCGGCATGTGCACGGCATCCTGGGGAATGAAGTGTTTCATGTTCTCGATCCAGTTATAGGTATAAGCATAACTGGTTTCGTGGTTGCCCATTAATGGCATAAATTCAATGCCTTGCTCTGCGTATGCATCGGCAACCGAACGCCATTCGGCAAACTCAATGTCTGAACCATTGTCGGTTAAATCGCCCACGGCGATGACCATATCCACACCTTCTGCCACCTGGTGGGCCAGCACTTCACGCATCGGATAGACCGCCACATGGGCCTGGCCGTTGGCGTCGCTCCCCCCCTGGGTATCAGGCAGCAGCCCGATAGTGAACGGCTCCGGTGTTGGTGGCGCTGATTCGGCAGGGGTTTCGGTGGGAGAGGCGACTGGCGATGTGGGAGATGAGTCACTACCACCACATCCAGCTAATACTGCTGTTGCCAGCAAAGAAGGTATTAAAGTTTTTATGGTTAATGCGTTCATAGCTTTCCTGCTGTTAATAAGAGAAAAATGTTGCCGCATTAAACTAAAGTCTAAATTTTTAGATTGAGTTGCAGAAAAAATAATAATTTATTTCAATATGGTTATTTAAAATTCATAAATAATTTGTTGTGGTCCGCGGTAAACAATGTTAACCGGCAAAAAAAGACGCAAATACAGGTGAAAAAACTGGCGAAATTACAGCGTGGGCTTAAATCACCACCAAAGCGGTCACTCAGCCATTGCATGTGGCGTCTCAATGGTTATAATCCGAGCCTTATTGGGTACTTACCCTTAGCCGCGGTCGGCGGTATTTTCACATCAGACGTTAACACAAGTGGCACAGAGTAGGTGTCACCACTGTAAGGATATTTCATGCCAGTTATTACTCTTCCTGACGGAAGCAAGCGCTCTTTCGATAACCCTGTCTCAGTTTTAGATATCGCCAATGATATCGGCCCTGGTCTGGCCAAAGCCACCGTTGCCGGTAAAGTGAATGGCGAACTGGTTGACGCGGTTGATATCATTGAACACGACGCAGATTTACAGATCCTCACCGTTAAAGACGAAGAAGGACTGGAAATTGTTCGCCATAGCTGTGCGCACTTATTAGGGCATGCCATTAAACAGCTCTATCCGGATGTTAAAATGGCCATTGGTCCGGTTATCGACAACGGCTTTTACTACGACGTGGATATGGAGCACTCGCTGACCCAGGAAGATATTCAGCAGCTTGAAAAGCGCATGCTGGAACTGGCTAAGACTAACTACGACGTGGTTAAGAAAACCGTTAGCTGGCAGGAAGCCCGTGATGCGTTTGTAGAGCGCCATGAACCTTACAAAATTGAAATTCTGGATGAAAACATCAGCCAGGATGACAAGCCAGGCCTGTATCACCACGAAGAATACGTGGATATGTGTCGTGGTCCTCACGTACCGAACATGAAGTTTTGCCATCATTTTAAACTGATGAAAGTGGCCGGTGCTTACTGGCGTGGCAACAGCGATAACAAAATGCTGCAACGGGTTTATGGTACCGCCTGGGCAGATAAGAAACAGTTAAAAGCTTACCTGACACGTCTGGAAGAAGCAGAAAAGCGCGATCACCGTAAAATCGGTAAAACGCTGGATCTGTTCCATTGGCAGGAAGAGGCACCAGGCATGGTGTTCTGGCATAACGATGGCTGGTCTATTTATACCGAACTGGAAAAATACGTTCGCGATATGCTGCGTAAATATGCTTACGACGAGGTGAAAGGGCCATTGATGATGGACCGCACGTTGTGGGAAAAATCCGGACACTGGGACAAGTACGCCGAAAACATGTTCACTACCGAATCAGAAAAGCGTGAATATGCCATTAAGCCCATGAACTGTCCGGGTCACGTGCAGATCTTTAACCAGGGTCTAAAGTCTTACCGCGACCTGCCATTACGAATGGCTGAGTTTGGCTGTTGTCACCGTAACGAACCTTCCGGTGCACTGCACGGCTTAATGCGGGTACGCGGCTTTACCCAGGATGACGCGCATATATTCTGTACCGAAGAACAGATGCTCGACGAAGTGTGTAGCTGTATCGACATGATCTACGATGCCTACGGCACCTTTGGCTTTGAAAAAATTGAAGTTAAATTGTCTACCCGTCCGGAAAAACGGGTCGGTAGCGACGAAATCTGGGACAAAGCTGAAAAAGCCCTGGCCGACGCACTGCACAGCAAAAATATTGAATTTAAATACTTGCCGGGTGAGGGCGCGTTCTACGGTCCGAAAATTGAGTTTACCCTGTATGACTGTCTGGATCGCGCATGGCAGTGTGGTACCGTGCAGGCCGACTTCTCTATGCCAGGCCGCTTAGGTTCGTCATACGTGGCAGAAGACGGTGAGCGTAAGGTACCGGTAATGATTCACCGAGCGGTACTGGGCTCTCTGGAACGCTTCATCGGTATCCTTACCGAAGAGTATGCAGGCTTCTTCCCTTTATGGCTGGCGCCTAAGCAAATGGTGGTGATGAACATTACCGATAACCAGGCCGAATATGCAAAACAGGTGGTCGACTCGCTACAAGCTCAGGGCTTTAGAGTGAAGACCGACTTGAGAAATGAGAAGATTGGTTTTAAAATTCGTGAACATACGCTAAAACGCGTACCTTATATGCTGGTGGTTGGCGATAAAGAAATGGAAGCAGGCAAGGTTGCTGTGCGTTCTCGTCGTGGTGAAGATTTAGGCAGTATGCCTTTAGAAGACTTTATTACGCTGGCGGGTGAAGAAATCGCTGGAAAAATCATCAAATAACGGTATACTCGCGCATCTAATTATGCAGCGTGGCTGTCGTTGTACTATGCAAATAAGCAAGTGTCTGATTTCCATATAATTTGTTGAAAACAGGGAATCAGGTAAAGATTAAAGTAGTTGGAGGAATAGCACATTAAAGGCGCTAACAATAAGGCTCAGGGTGATAAAGCCCGGATTAACGATGAAATTACTGCAAGAGAAGTGCGCTTAATTGGCGCTGATGGAAGCCAGGTAGGCGTTGTTTCGATAAATGAAGCAATGAGTTCCGCCGAAGCAGCAAGTTTAGATCTTGTTGAAATTAGTCCGAACGCTGAGCCGCCAGTCTGTAAAGTTATGGACTACGGCAAGTTCCTCTTCGAAAAATCGAAGGCTCAGAAAGAGCAAAAGAAAAAACAGAAGCAAATTCAGGTCAAGGAGATTAAATTTCGCCCTGGCACTGATGAAGGCGATTACCAGGTAAAACTGCGCAACCTGCGTCGCTTTCTGGAAGGTGGCGATAAAGCCAAAGTCACGATCCGTTTCCGCGGACGTGAAATGGCTCACCAAGAGATTGGCATTGAACTTTTAAACCGCGTTAAAGGCGATTTGGAAGACATTGCTAACTGCGAGTCTTTCCCACGTCGTGTGGAAGGCCGGCAGATGATCATGGTGCTCGCCCCAATTAAGAAGTAGTAGTGGTTTAAAGTTTTTGGGAATCTGCACCCCAAAACACCCTGCTGCAAACATTAACTGGCTATAAAGGTGACTGCACACCGATAATTAGCCACCCTAAACAATGCGGAGTTTTAGCAATGCCTAAAATGAAAACTGTTAGTGGTGCTGCCAAACGTTTCAAGAAAACGGGCTCAGGCCGCTTTAAAAGCAAACAGTCTCACTTACGTCACATTCTGACTAAGAAGAGCTCTAAGCGTAAACGTCACCTGCGTGGCAAAAAACTGGTTCATGACTCTGATACTAAATTAGTTCAGCGCATGCTGCCTTACGTTTAATCGAGGAGACTGAATAATGGCAAGAGTTAAACGCGGCACTATTGCACGTGCACGTCACAAAAAAGTTTTAAAACAAGCTAAAGGTTATTACGGTGCTCGTTCACGCGTTTATCGCGTAGCGGTACAGGCTGTAACTAAAGCTGGTCAATATGCTTATCGTGACCGTCGTCAGCGTAAGCGTCAATTCCGTCAACTGTGGATTGCACGTATTAACGCTGCGGCTCGTCAAAACGGTATGTCATACAGCCGTTTCATTAACGGTCTGAAAAAAGCGTCTGTCGAAATCGATCGTAAGATCCTTGCCGACATCGCAGTTCATGACAAAGCGGCTTTCAGCGCATTAGTCGACGCGGCTAAAGGCGCATTAGCTTAATTATTAACTAATTAAGTTTAAGTTCTTTCGGAAAACGGCGAGCAGGATGCTCGCCGTTTTTCGTTTCTGCAATAAACATTCTGGTTGGTCATTGCAGGAAACGTTCGTCTTCATTGATATCGCACTTTTCAACGCTTATTGGCGCATTGACGCCAGCTGAAAGCCAGCAGTCATCGTAAATGGAACAATAGCAAATCTCCGCTGAGATGCTGGCATTAAGCAGTGTTTTAACGGTCTCCGGATCATTGGTTTTCATTGCCTGTATTTGCTGACCGGGGCGGATCACGCCAGTACCAATATGGGATTGCAAATAGCTGTGTGGCTGATCAGGTAACAGCTGTTCAAACGCCTGCTGCCAGTGATTCACTATCTGACCATCAACTGTTAACTTTGCATAGTGAACAATCGCCGGCCCGTTACCCTGATTCAGCACGATATATTCATATCGGTCCTGTCCCCAACTCCTGGCAACTAACAGGCTTGGCCACACCGATGCCTTGGCATAAGAACGGTCAATATACGCCGAATATATTGATACAACCACGGCCGCCAGGCTGGTAATCAGTGCAGAAAATGCAATGATCATTTCGGGCTGTAAATACCATTTCTTTTGCATTGCTTATTTCCTTAATGTTGTTGCAAGAGTCGACAGCAAGCTTTGTTTTAGCATACACGCGCTTAGTCATAGTGCAATAAATGCCTGATTTTCAGATGCTATTAATAAAACCTTCACCCATTTGTCATGTGGCTGTCACCGCATTTTCACACCTGGTGTTCAAGCTGTTTGCGCAAAATTAATCCGGGTACAGCACTCAGGCAGTTGTACTCATGCACTCACAAGATGGAAAAAATAATGCAAAAAGAACTATTTCGCGGTATTCGTTACTCTGCGCTGGCGCTTGCCATTGCAATGGGATTAACAGCCTGTTCACTGGACGGTGATGACGGCGCTGATGGAGCAACTGGTGCAGAAGGCCCACAGGGTGCAACTGGCGAACAAGGCCCGCAGGGAGAGAGCGGCGATTCTGTAGGTAAATTAACCCGTATTGCTACCGTACCACTGGGTGCTGAAGTTACCGGTATCTTTCTGACGGACGAGGGCGATCTGTTCTTTAACGTGCAGCACCCATCGGGCACCAATACCGCTACTAACAGCATTAATAGCATGCCTATTAACACCGGTACCGTAGGTGTACTGGCCGGCGTTAACTTTAATAATCTGCCGGCTACATTACCGGATTCACCGGTACCTGCCTCGCAGGAAGAAAAAGAACTGGTGACTACGGCTATTGGTCAGTATCAGGTGTTGAGTCAGACTGGCGATACATATAGCGGTGAGCTGCCGGAAGGTCTGGGTCACATTTATACCCTTGACGGCGGAACGCTGGTACTGGAAAACGACATGCCAGACTTTAACGGCTTCCTGCCAACAGGCGAAGGCCAGGGCTACCTGTTTTCTAACTGGGAAGAGCTGCCAGGTGGCATGAGCCGTATGCAGATCGAACGTGACGACCAGGGCATGTGGACCGTGACCGATGTGATGATGCTCGACTTCTCGCCGGTATGGGGTACTGCTGCTAACTGTTTTGGTTCAATGTCGCCGTGGGGCACGCCGCTGACTTCAGAAGAATGGGTGGTTGATTCAACTGTTGACAGCACTACCGCTGCCAGCTGGAATGATCCGAATGAAGTGGCGACCAATGCACGTATTGGCCGTATGTGGGAAATGACCGCACCGGATGTACCTAACCCTTACAACTACGGCTACATTGCTGAAGTCACAGAGCCAGCGGCCGACGAACCGGTTATTGTGAAGCATTTTGCAATGGGCCGTTACGAGCACGAAAACTCAACCGTAATGCCTGATGGCCGCACAGTGTATCTGTCTCAGGATGACACCGGCGGCGTACTGTTTAAGTTTGTTGCTGATGTGGCAGAAGACTTAAGTGCCGGTACTCTATATGGCGCCAAACTGACTCAGGATGTGGGCCAGAACGATCCGGCTACCACGGGCTTTGATGTTGAGTGGGTAGAGCTGGCCAGTGGCGACAACCTGACCATCCGCGCCTGGATTGACGAATACAACGGTATTGACACCGACGACTACGTTGACGGCGAAAGCTCTTATATCACACTGGCCGATGTGGCAGCCTGGGCAAATGGCGATGCCACTTATCCAACCGTAGCCAACGGCGGTGGTAAAGTGACTGCCGGTCAGCCAATGGACGACCGTGTCGCTTTCCTTGAGTCTCGGGCAGCGGCTAAAGCCATGGGTGCAACGGCTGAATGGCGTAAGCTGGAAGGTATTTCAGTTAACCATAAGCGCGCTCAGGAAGCGGTTGAAGGCGTCGATACTATTGAAGGCGAAATCGTAACTGATGCCTACGTTTACATCGGCATTTCTGATATCGACAACACTATGACAGACGGCGAAGGCGACATGCAGCTGTCTACCCGTGTTAAGGACTGTGGTGGTGTTTACCGTGCCCGCCTTGGCGAGAACTACAATATCTCTCGTATTGAGCCGGTAGTGATGGGTTCTACTTACCGTTCAAGCCTGACGGGTGCAGAGCGTTGTGATGTGGACCAACTGTCGCAGCCGGATAACGTTATCGTGATGAACGATGGCCGTATTCTGATTGGTGAAGATGGCTTCCAGGAAAACAATACCCTGTGGATGTATGAGCCAGCTCAAAAGTAAGTAACACACAGTCCAATTTGTCCGGGTGCCTGGCACCCGGATTTTTGCGTTTAAGACACTATGAAAAAAACAACGATCACACTGACAATGCTTACGCTGATGAGCACCATGCTTATCAGTGCCTGCAACGACGAAAGCGCGGTTCAAGCCAGTGCAAAAAATACGGTTTATCCCTATTCGGAAGGGGATGATATTCCCGCACTGGCGTACATGGAGCACGATGAGGTGTATAACCCCGAGTCGGTTATTCCGCCGCAGTGTTACACCAAAACCAACGGCAAGAATAACCCGTGTTACGCTTGCCACCAGAGCTATGATAAAAGCGAGAATCGTCCCAACCAGATGGGCGACGGTACCTTGCAGGGCAACTACGAGTTCTCGGACGTAGGGCTGACCAACAGCTGGAAAAACCTGTTTGTCGACCGCCGTGAACTGATTGCCGATATCAGTGATGAAGCGATTCTGAACTATATTAGTGAAGATAATTACACCGCCAGCACCACAAATGGCTTACCGGACGAGATGCAGATTAAGCAACTCAGTTACCCTGATAAAGCCTTTGGTGAACATGGTATTGCCAATGACGGCAGCGGCTGGGTAGCCTATAACTACAAGCCTTTCCCCAGCACCTTCTGGCCCACCAACGGTTCAACCGGTGATGCGATGATCCGGCTGCCCGTAGCGTTTCAGCAACGTAAAGGCCAGTACAGTGAAGACGTCTATCTGGCTAACCTGACCCTGCTGGAAATGGCCCTTAAGGATGTGCATACCCTGGCGGTGCCAGAACTTAATGAACAGACAATCGGCATGGACTTAGATGGCAACGGTGCGCTGAGTGAGGCAATCACCCATATTCAGCGTCAAAGTCATTATGTTGGTGATGCCAGTAGCATTGAGCTGAGCTATCAGCTTTATCCCCAGGGTACTGAGCTTTTGCACACCGTGCGTTATATTGGTGTGGATGATGAGGGCCAGATTTACAATGCGCCGCGTATGAAAGAAGTGCGCTATATGCAAAAGGCGCTGTTTCGCAGTAAAGAAAGTCTGGCCTCGGCTTACTATGCAGAAGCTAAAGACAAGGCCTTTGAGAAGCTTCCGCAAACCCGCTACCTGAGTGAAGAACAGGGCATTGATAATGGCTTTGGCTGGACGTTAAATGCCTATATCGAAGATGCCGAAGGGCAACTGCGCCCGCAGCATGAACAGGAACTGGCTTTTTGTAATGGCTGCCATAAAACTGTGGGCTCAACCTTTGATCAGACTTTCTCGTTTGCCCGCAAGGTGCCTGGTGCCAGAGGATGGGGGTATATTAACCTGCACGAGATTGACGATGTGCCCAATATTAATGAGCAGGAAGGCGAATTTCTCACTTATATGCAACGCGTGGGTGGCGGTGATGAATTCCGCCAGAACGCTGAAATGCTGGCACGCTGGTTCAATGCAGACGGTGAGCTAAACGAAGCCAAAGTGAAACAGGCCAAGTCGGTGTATGAGCTTATTACCCCAAGCCCGGAGCGTGCTCTGGCGCTTAACAAAGCGTATCAGACCATTGTGAAGGAGCAGAGCTACCTGTTTGGCCGTGATGCGACTATCACCGAAGCGGCCAACGTGTTGAGCGAAATCGACGCCGAGCAACCACCGTTGTTGCCGGAACATCGCTATCACTGGGATATGCGTCTGGACTGGTTTGCTGAGACCGAAAGCAAAGTGGCTGATAACCGTTAATCAGTCAGTCCTAACCGGCCTGACGGCCGGTTAGGATGTTGCCAGCGCCGAAAGTGCCTGCCACAAAAATGTTGCCACAGGGCCTTTAGGGCGTTTCTTTTCCCGCACCAGGTTTATCTCGCCTCGAATGGATGAGGTGACATCATCTAACACTAACTGCACCAACGTGCCAGTCTGCATTTCCTCTGTAATGTTTATTTGCGGAATATAACCCCAGCCAGCCCCACGCATTAACAGCCCTTTTTGCGTAGTTGTGTCATTTGCTCGTAGGGTCGAACTTGGCACCACGCCCATGACTTTTTCTATATTCAGGTCAATATCAAAAGACTGTGGCATTAACAGGGGAATATCCCTTAACTGACTGGATGAGGTGGGAAGGCGGTCAAACTGGCTGAGCAAGCGCCGATGGATCACGGCCACGACTTCAAAACGGCCAAAAGGCTGGGTTTCAAAACTGGCCAGCTCGTGAAACGAATGGGTCCAGGGCGATACCACGATATCTGCCGTGCCATCGATCAGGCGCTGGATTGCGCCTAAGCGCTGGACAGCAGAAATATATACTTCAGTTTGCGGAAATCGCTGCTGGGTGTCGATGATGGAGTCGAAAAAACTGTCCTGTTGGCATATAGTATCAAAAGCGAATTCGATTTTTCTCTCGTGCCCTTGCTTTAAGTGCGAGGCGAGTGTGCAGATATCCTTTTCCTGACGTAACAGGTAGCGGCAATGGGGCAGTAAACGTTGTCCGTCGGCGGTCAGTTGTAAACGGTTTGCGGTTTTTTTCAGCAAGGACAACTGTAATTCCTCCTGAAGGCGCTTGATGGCAATGGACAAAGCCGGTTGGGTCTTGTGCAGTATTTCAGCAGCTCTGGCGATGCTGCCGTGCTCTGCTACGGTAACAAACATGCGTAATTGCTCTAGTGTCATAAACTATATTTAAGATTATCGTAAAATAGATTAAATATTATTTTGGTTTAAGTTGGCGTATATTGCCAGCGCCTAATATCAGGAGAGATGAAGTGAACCTCATAAATCTGACTCGCAGCAGTCTGATCGCTACACTGTTGATTGCCATTACCGGTTGCAGTGGTGAAGCGGAAACCACGGCCACCGAGAGCCAAAATAACAAATTGGTTAAAACCATTACCCTCAGTAGTGAGGATCGCGGTGGTTTCCGTGAATTTCCTGCGGTTGTTGAAGCCAGTGAGGATGCCACGCTGGCCTTTCGAGTGTCGGGTGAGCTCAATTCCCTGAATGTGACTGCTGGTCAGCATGTAGAAGCGGGCGACATCCTGGCCACGCTGGATCCCACTGATTATCAGATAGCCGTGGATCAGGCCAAAGCCAACTATGATTTGGCTAAAGTGCAGTTTGACCGCGCTAAAACCCTGCTCGATAAGCAATTGGCCTCTAAAGCCGGTTTCGATGAAGCACAGGCGCAGCTAAAAGTGGCCGAAGCCGCACTAAAATCAGCCAAAACCAACCTGGCCTATACCGAACTGCACGCGCCGTTTGCCGGTCAGGTTGCCCAGCGTTATGTGGAAAACTACGAGAGTATTACGGCTAAGCAGCCGGTCTTTTCGCTGCAAAAAAATACCGTTGTGGATGTTGCCATCCAAATTCCGGAAGATATGTTGTCGAATGTGAACAAAAACAGCCAGTACCAGCCGGAAGTCCGTTTTGATACGCATCCCGACGAGGTTTTTCGTGCCAAGCTCAAAGAGTATGATACCGATGCTGATGCCGCGACCAATACTTACAAAGTGGTATTTCAGCTTGCCCGTCCTGAAACCTTCAATGTTCTCCCTGGCATGTCGGCTACTGTCAGAGCGCAACTCGACCAGATCATGAAAGTGAAAAACGGCGGCTGGAACGTGCCTGCTGCGGCCATTTTTTCGGATGACACCGGGACGAGCGAACAGAGCTATGTGTTTGTAGTCAACAGCAGTAATCAACTGGAAAAGCGCGCCGTTACCTTAGGCAGCATTACTGATGATGGTTTTGTTGTGGCCGGCGGACTAAAAAGTGGCGAGCAAATTGTGGCCACTGGCGTGCACCGCTTAAAGGCGGGTGAATCCATTCGTGTCTGGCAAAAAGAGCGGGGGCTGTAAGGGTGAACATTGCCGGATATTTTGTTAAAAATCGCACCACGAGCTGGCTGGTCACGCTGATCCTGCTCATTGGTGGCACCATGTCTTTTTTTGGCCTGGGAAGACTGGAAGATCCTCAGTTCACCATTAAGAAAGCCATGGTGATCACCCAGTACCCCGGGGCTTCGCCTACTCAAGTCGAAGAGGAAGTGACTTACCCTATCGAAAACGCCATTCAGGAACTCCCTTACGTCGATAAAATCACGTCGATTTCAACGGCGGGCCAGTCTCAAATTACCGTAGAGATGAAAAGCATCTATCGTAAAGAGGCGCTGCGCGGGATTTGGGAAGAAATGCGCCGCAAGATAAACGACCTCACGCCCTCTTTGCCATCCGGTGTTTATCCGCCTAAAGTGATGGACGATTTTGCCGATGTGTACGGCATGTTGATTGCCATTAAGGGAGAAGGCTATCAGTACAAAGATATTAGCGACTATGTGGATTACCTGAAGCGTGAGCTGATCCTGGTGGAGGGCGTTGGCAAAGTAACCGTTCAGGGCGAACAACAGGAACAGGTATTTGTTGAAATCGCTCGTTCACAAATTGCTTCCCTGGGCATAAGCCCCAGCCGGATAAGCGCGCTGCTGGTGAGTCAGAACCAGGTCTCCAATGCCGGTAAGGTCAAAATCGGAGATGAATACATCCGCATCAATCCCACGGGTGAGTTTGCCTCAGTGCAGGAACTGGAAAACCTGCTGATCAGTCAGGCAGGCGCCTCAGAACGCATTTACTTAGGTGACGTAGCGCGTATTTACCGGGGCTACGAGGAAGTGCCGTCTAACCTAATCCATTACAACGGTGAGCAATCCTTGTTGCTGGGTATCTCCTTTTCTGATGGCGTTAATGTCGTGGATGTGGGAGAACGTATAATGCAACGGCTCGACGAGCTGGAATACATGCGCCCGCTCGGGATGCAAACCAGCTTTATCTACAATCAGCCCATCGAAGTGGATAACTCAGTGCAAGGGTTTATTCTCAACCTGGCCGAGGCTGTGGGCATTGTCATCGTGGTCCTGCTGATATTCATGGGCGTTAAATCCGGCCTGCTGATCGGCCTTATCCTGCTGTTAACCGTACTTGGCAGTTTTATCTTTATGCAGCAAATGGAGATTAATCTACAGCGGATATCCCTGGGGGCACTGATCATTGCGCTGGGGATGCTGGTGGATAATGCCATTGTGGTGACCGAAGGGATCCTTATCGCCATGAAAAGGGGCTACAGCAAAGCCCAGGCAGCATCCTATGTGGTGAGTCAGAATATGTGGCCGTTATTGGGCGCCACCGTGATTGCCATTATTGCCTTCGCGCCCATCGGCTTATCCAGTGATGCCACCGGAGAATTTGCCGGTAGCCTGTTCTGGGTATTGTTCATCAGTTTATTGTTGAGCTGGGTAACCGCCATAACGCTTACGCCATTTTTTGCCTCATTGCTGTTTAAAGATGCAGATAATACCGCTAATGATGAACTCAAAGACAGCGAAGAGCTGTACAACGGCCTGATCTTTGATGTATTTAGCACCATCCTCAGTGTGGGGCTAAAGTTTCGGGTGGTGACGGTAGTCGCCATGGTGGCCTTGCTGGTGAGTGCGGTGATTGCTTTTGGCAACGTTAAACAGTCATTTTTCCCGCCGTCTAACACGCCAATGTTTCTGGTGGACATCTGGCATAAGGCCGGTACCGATATACGGGTGAATGCCGATAAAATTAATCACATCGAACAACATCTGTTAAATGAAGATGGCGTGGAGGAAGTCACTTCCACGGTTGGGCAGGGGCTGACACGCTTTATGCTGACCTACCAGACTGAGAAAAGCTATCCAACCTATGCGCAGCTGGTGATCCGGATGCGCGATAGCGAGGCGCTGGAAGCCCAGTTGCCGCGTTTGCGCGACTACATGGACACAGAATTTGGCGAAGTTTTTTATAAAATTAAACGGCTGGAGATTGGCCCTTCCACCGATGCCAAGATTGAAGCGCGCTTCAGTGGGCCGGAGCCCGCCGAGCTACGCCGTCTGGCAGAGGAAACTAAGGCGATTCTCGCTGCCGATAGCGGAACGCGTAATATTCGCGATAACTGGCGTCAGCAAACAAAAGTGATCCGTCCTGTCTTTAACGAAGCGGCGGCCCGCCGGGTGGGTATCAGTAAAGCCGATCTGGATAATCTGCTGTTAACCAGTTTTTCCGGCGCACAAATAGGCGTGTACCGCGATGGCACGGATTTACTGCCGATTATCAGCCGGCCACCGCCGCAGGAGCGCTTAACCGCCGATAACCTGGAAAACCTGCAGATCTATTCGGCCACGGCCCAGCAGTATATTCCGGTTACGCAGGTGGTAAAACGCTTTGCTGTCAGTTGGGAAGATCCCATCATAATGCGTCGCGACCGCAAGCGCACGTTAACGGTTATGGCCGATCACGATATTCTGGGCAATGAAACCGCGGCTAAACTGTTCTCCCGGGTGCGGGACAAGATAGAAGCGATCCCATTACCGGATGGCTATGAACTGGAGTGGGGCGGTGAGTTTGAAGCTTCCAGTAAAGCACAGAAAGCGATTTTTGGTTCGTTACCGATGGGTTATCTCATCATGTTTATTACCACAGTGCTGCTGTTTGCTTCCGCCCGCATTGCCGGCATTATCTGGGCCTGTATTCCGCTGGCATTGATTGGCGTGAGTTATGGTTTGCTGATCACCGGCGCGCCCTTTGGGTTTATGGCTTTGCTGGGCTTTTTGAGCCTGTCGGGTATGATCATCAAAAACGGTATTGTGTTGGTTGAACAGGTGAAGCTGGAGCTGGAAGAGGGCAAAGCGCCGTATTCTGCGCTGTTTCATGCCACTCTAAGCCGGGTAAGACCGGTCTGTATGGCGGCGATTACCACTATCCTGGGGATGATCCCGCTGTTATTTGATGACTTCTTTGCCAGCATGGCGGTGGTGATCATGTTTGGACTGGGCTTTGCCACTCTGCTGACGCTGGTGTTTGTGCCGGTGCTCTATAGCCTGGTATTTAAAATTCAAAAATAGCCGAGCGGCAGGTTGCAGCCGCAACCTGCCTTGTAACTCTTGCACTAACAGCCTGTAAGAGTTTTGTATTATCGCTTTATTTCTGTTTTGTAAATTCTTAATGTATTGATATGTATAGGGTTTATATTTGGTATAACTCTGGCATTAGACCTTGTGTTGTTTTCATATGCGCATCAGTTATTCAACGCTTGCGCAATTTTTCAAAGACAAGGAGCAAGACATGAATACCGATATTGCTAAAGGTAAGTGGAATCAGTTAACCGGTAAAGTAAAGCAGAAGTGGGGTAAACTTACCGATGACGAAGTGGAGCAAATGGAAGGGAACTTCGAAGAGTTCTACGGCAAAATGCAGGAAAAATATGGCATGAGCCGCGACAAAGCGCGTCAGGAATTTGATTCGCTGAACAGCTAATACAAGAGCCCCGGCCAGTGCCGGGGCTTTTTCTTTGTGAGCTAAGCTGCGCTTAGAAAGCGTAGGTCAGCGTTAGCGAGAAAGTACGGCCTGCTGAGGGCTTAACGACCACAGAGTCAAACAAATCTGCCGAGGTGTAATATTCCTCGTCCAGCAGATTATTAACCTGCAACAGTCCGGTGAACGGACCCTGAGCATAACTTACCGAGCCGTTTACAACAGTGTAGCTAGGTAGCATTACCGTTTGCATGATATCGGTATAGGTTTCATCAACCCAAGTGAGGCCAAGACTACCGGTTACATCGCCAGCACCCAGCTCCTGCGCCCAGGTACCATAGATACTGACAATATTATCCGGTAGGCCGCCGCGCTCCATGCGGGTGTTCATGCCCACAAAGGCCGAGCGGGGGCCGGCAATCCGACCGCCGTATACGTCTTCGGGATTTAAGCCGTTCTGAGCTGCAAAATCGGCACCATTGATGACCGCCAGTGCGCCGTTACTGACTTCCTCAGTATTGGTATGCGTAGCCGTCGCCAGAATCGACAGGTTCTCACTCACCAGCGCGCGCATTTCAAACTCCAGACCATCACCATACACGGCAACCAGGGCACCGGTCTGACTGTCACGGTAGGTTTTGTCCTGATCATACCAGGCGATGGCGGTATACAGGCGGTTATCCAGCAGGTTCATCTTCACACCGATTTCCTGCAGGGTAGACTCCTGAATATACTGGCTGTTTTCAATCGTAGTCGGAATGATGCCGCCTAACTGGTTGGTACTCAGCGAGTTCGATTCAGAGTAGGTCACGTAGGGGATAATACCGTCGGCATTGTAAGACACACTGGTATTAAAACTGAACGCGGTATCACTGCCTGAAATCACGCCATTACCCTGCGGATCGCCAAGGTATGCCACCCAGCCATTTTCAGACTCCACATCAAAGTAATCGTAACGGGCACCGAGTAATAAATTGAGCTTGCCGTAGGTCACATCCGTCAGGAAGAAAGTCCCCACGTTAGCAGTCTTAGATAAATGCACTTCGTTGAAATTACGGGTTAACGTACCTTCTACGCCGGAGACGTTGCCGTCGGCGTCATACAGTAAGGTGGCATTCTGGTAGGGGTCGAAAGACGCCGGAGAAATACGGTCGTTAGCCGTCGGGCCCACGGTGATATCCCTGAAGTCAAAGGTTTCGTCCATCCAGGCTGCATAGTTATCGAGCTCTTCATTGCGGTAGTTGACGCCCACAATACTATTGGCCATAAAGCCGTCGCCTTCATACTCGAAGGTCAGGCTGCTGCGTAACTCATACAGGAAGGCATCAGGATAATAAGCGGTAAAGCCCCAGCTTTGATACTTGGTATGATCCATGTAGTCGTAAAACACTTCGTTTTTCCACACCGTGCCGCTGTCGAATTCATGGGTAATGTCAAAGTAAGCAGTAATGGCGGTGGTGTCGGCGTAATCGTGATCGTCAATAAAGGTGGTCTGATGATCAATTTGCGCCGTGCCCACATCGGTTAGTGCATAAGGATTATCCAGCGTGCGATCGGCCAGGAAGCTGCCAAAACCACCAGCACAGCTGACCTCAAAGCCGTTATACATGGCGTTACCGCTACCGGCATCAGCCGCCGTACACCAACTGTTAACGTTACTGAAAGCATTATTCAGAAAGCTTGGGGCAAAAGACGCAATAAAGGAAGATTCCTGCGGTAACAGGGTATCCGCCCCTATGGGGTTATCAGAATTGCGAATTGGCGCTGCGCCGGTTATGTAAGTGCCGTTATCTATTAAATCCTGGGTTACCCGGTTCCAGCCTGGTACCTGAATACTATCGGTGGTTTGGTACTGAACGCCAAACTGTAAGGTGGTGTTGTCCGACAGGTCAAAGTCAACGGCAGCCTGGATCAGCTCACTGGAAGGTTCATAGCCATCGTAAAACGACTCGGAGTCTTCAACCTCGGCAAACAGTTGCAGACCGCCGTATTTGCCACCGATTTCCAGCGGGATACCAAGACTTCCGGAAATGATGCGCTGATTATACGACCCCACGGTAACCGACACATCACCGGTGACTTCATCGATATACTTACTGCCGCCAACCTTGGCCGACTTAGGCGTATAGTTAAGCTGACCACCCACACTGCCACTGCCATATAGCGGTGAAACCGGCCCACGCATTACCTCGAGTTTTTCAGCACCACGGACAATGGTATTGAACGCCCCCGGGTTAGCAATCCGGCGAAAGCCACGGAAATAGTTATCCGCCGGCTCTCCGCGGATGTCCATAGCGCCTTTAATACCAAAAAATGAACTGGTGAATGCGCCGGGGGTGAGGCGTACCAGATCGTCTACGCTACGCAGTGCAAACTTGTCGACCAGGTCTTCACTGATTTCGGTAATCGAACGTGGCGTTTCATACAGGCTTTTATCCAATCCAAAAGCACTGCTGTTTTTGCCATCCGGCATGATTGAGTAATAGTCAGTTTTCTTACCCAGTACATCGATTTTTTCTACGTCAGCTTCACTGACCTCGGATGCTTCCTGAGCGTAAGCGGAGAACTGGCTGCTAAGAAAAAATAACGCAATACCGGCCGCTATAGGGTTAAACGAATAGGTGTGCTTCATAGAGTTCCCTGTTGAGTGTTATGGAAAAGTCCCGCCACGGCAGAGCACATCGCGTGCCAAAACCTGACCAGTTGGTCTGAATTAATCGAAAGTATAAAGTGATATAAATTCTGATATTGCAATGAAATTTAAATTAAATGTATTAAATTCAATATTTTATTGTTTTTTAGCAAGAGGCATTATATTTTTTTTAGCAGGTGGTATTACTGGAGGGTAAACAGCGAGTGGTGCAAGCCTATCTGTACGGTTTTGCACCAAAAAAACACCTCGCTGCACGATAAACAAACAAAAAATCGCGACCAGTGAAAGCCAAGGGGGATAGATTGTTATTAATACATACAGATGGTTATTTGCTATAGTCAGAGTATCGTTATCAAACAGGAGCAGTTTGTGTTAGTACAGCAGGAAACCGGCCTTTTGGTTATTGATGTGCAGGGCAAACTAGCAAGAATGGTGGACAACAGCGACACCATGATTAACTCAATAGCTACCATGATCAAAGCCATGCAAACCCTGGGTATTCCGGTGCTGTTTATCGAGCAGTTGCCCGATAAGCTTGGGGCTACGGTAGAGGAGCTGAAGCAGTTTATTCCAGCCGGAGAAGCCTTTGCAAAAGCTACCTTCAGTGCACTTCGCACCGAAAGCATTGAGCAGCAGGTTAAGGCTCTTAATCGTTCACAGTGGCTGGTATGTGGGATCGAAGCCCATGTCTGCGTGTACCAGACCGTGATTGATTTGCTGGCCAGTGGTAAACAGGTACATTTGCTTAGCGATTGCGTATCATCGCGTAATCCGGCCAACAAACAACTGGCGCTGCAAAAAATGCACAGTGCCGGCGCACAACTCACGGGTGTAGAAATGGCCTTATTTGAATTGCTCGAAAGAGCGGATACTGAGCAGTTTAAATCGATTCTACCGTTAATCAGGTAACCTGACAGGGCAAAAAAATTGCCAGACAGGGTGGTTTTCGCACCATTTCCCGGTTTTTTTGATTTTATTTGCTGAAATCAGCTTGTTAGGGTAGCCGCGGCTTTTATCCTTTGTGTAAAATAACGGCCTTTTATTTACCCGCTGCAGCGGCCGTCCCGGTTGGGGCGATAATAGCAGTGGGTGTTAGCAGCATATTAAGTACCAAGTTGGGGAAATCATGGAGCTTGAAGCGATAGTCAGTCAGGCCAAAGCGCAGATTGACGCTGCCAGTGACGCAGCAACGCTCGACCAGGTTAGAGTTGAGTTCATGGGCAAAAAAGGCAAGCTGACCGACCTGTTAAAAGGGTTAGGGCAGTTGTCGGCCGAAGAGCGTCCTCTTGCCGGACAAAAAATTAACGTAGCCAAACAAGAAATTCAGCAGGCGATTAGCGCCAAAGGCGACGCCTTGCGTAGTGCAGAATTAAATAAAAAACTGGCAGAAGAAGCAGTTGATGTGACCTTACCGGGTCGTACCGAGTTAAACGGTAACCTGCACCCGGTATCGCGCACCATTGCGCGTATCGAACAGTTTTTTGGCGAGCTGGGCTTTGCGGTAAAAACCGGCCCGGAAGTGGAAGACAGCTTTCACAACTTTGATGCGCTGAATATTCCGGCCAATCACCCGGCCCGTGCCGACCATGACACCTTCTACTTTAACCCTGAAATCATGCTGCGTACGCAGACGTCAGGCGTGCAAATTCGCACCATGGAAGCCGAGAAGCCGCCACTGCGGATCATTTCGCCCGGCCGTGTTTATCGTAACGACTACGATCAGACCCACACGCCAATGTTCCATCAGGTAGAAGGCCTGATGGTAGACAAGAATGTCAGCTTTACCGAGCTCAAGGGCATTCTGCATGACTTTCTACAAAACTTCTTTGAAGAGTCGTTGCAGGTGCGCTTCCGCCCGTCTTACTTCCCGTTTACCGAGCCTTCAGCCGAAGTGGATGTGATGGGAAAAAACGGTCAGTGGCTGGAAGTGTTGGGCTGCGGCATGGTGCATCCTAATGTACTGCGGGCGGTGAACATCGACCCGGAAGAATATACCGGCTTTGCCTTTGGTATGGGCGTTGAGCGTTTAACCATGCTGCGTTACGGGGTAAATGACCTGCGCGCATTCTTTGAAAACGATCTTCGGTTCCTCAAGCAGTTCAATTAAGGCAAAGCAAAATGAAATTCAGTGAAAAATGGTTAAGAGAATGGGTTAACCCCGCCGTATCACGGGATGAGCTGTGCGAACAATTGAGCATGGCTGGTCTGGAAGTGGATGGTGTAGAACCGGTTGCTGGTGAATTCAGCGGCGTGGTGGTAGGTGAAGTAGTGGAATGTGGTCAGCACCCTAACGCTGACAAGCTGCGAGTCACCAAAATTAACGTAGGCGAGGATGAACTGGTTGATATCGTCTGCGGTGCACCAAACTGTCGTCAGGGCTTAAAAGTTGCCGTTGCCAAAGTGGGCGCGGTACTGCCGGGCGATTTTAAAATCAAAAAAGCCAAACTGCGTGGCGAGCCATCTTTTGGTATGCTGTGCAGCTACTCTGAGCTGGGCGTTAGTGACGACCACAGTGGTATTATTGAATTACCGCTGGATGCGCCGGTAGGCGAAGACATCCGTGACTACCTTGGTCTGAATGATGTTACGATTGAAGTTGACCTTACCCCTAACCGCGCTGACTGTCTGGGGCTGCGTGGTATTGCCCGCGAAGTGGGCGTACTGAACAAAACCGATGTATGCGAGCCGGTTATTGCACCGGTTGCTGCAACGATTGAAGATAAACTCGCCATTAGTTTAAGCGCTCCTCAGGCGTGCCCGCGCTATCTTGGCCGGGTGGTTAAAGGCGTTAATGTAAAAGCCGATTCACCCTTATGGCTGACCGAGAAACTGCGCCGAAGTGGTATACGCAGTATCGACCCGATTGTCGACGTAACCAACTATGTACTGCTGGAGCTAGGTCATCCGATGCATGCGTTTAACCTGGCTGCCATTGAAGGCGGTATCAATGTGCGCATGGCAACGGCCGGTGAAAAGCTCACCTTGCTGGACGAAACGGAAGTTGAGTTAAAAGATAACACCCTGGTCATTGCCGATGATAACAAGGCGCTGGCCATGGCCGGTATCTTTGGTGGTCTGCATTCCGGTACCGACGAAAATACCACCGACATTTTGCTGGAAAGCGCGTTTTTCCACCCGGATGCGATTATGGGTAAAGCCCGTCAGTATGGCCTGCATACCGATGCTTCACACCGCTATGAGCGGGGTGTGGATCCGCAATTACAAGCCGCGGCAATGGAGCGCGCGACACAGCTGATTTTAGCCATCTGCGGTGGCGAGGCTGGCCCGGTGGTCGAAGCGGTGAGCGAAAGTGATATTCCGGCTCGTGCTGAAGTGACGTTGCGCAAAGCGCGCTTGGCTAAGGTGCTGGGTATTGATATTGCCGCTGATACGGTGAGCGAAATCCTTGCGCGTTTAGGGCTGGATGCCAACGAAACGGCTGAAGGCTGGGTTGCTACGGCACCAAGCTATCGCTTTGACATTGAGATTGAAGAAGACTTAATCGAGGAAGTGGCCCGGGTATACGGTTACAACAGTATTCCTAATCAGGCACCGGTAGCGGCCTTGTCGATGTTGCCGGCAACCGAAAAGCAATTATCGGTTAATGCGGTGAAATCGGTATTGTTAAACCGCGGGTATAACGAAGCCATTACCTATTCGTTTGTCGATCCAAAAATACAAAATGCACTTTTCCCTGAGAGTAATGGCCTGGTGCTGCCACATCCTATATCGGCGGATATGTCGATTATGCGGGTAAGTTTATGGCCGGGGCTTTTACAGGCAACGTCATATAACCAGAAGCGACAACAACAACGTATTCGTTTGTTTGAAACCGGACTGCGGTTTGTACCGGATGCAGAAGCGCCTAACAGCATTCGTCAGGAGCCAATGCTGGCAGGGGTAGTTGCCGGGCGTCGTTATGATGAACACTGGGATGCGAATGACAAGCCGGTTGACTTTTTTGATGCAAAAGCAGACGTTGAAGCACTTTTAGCATTGACTGGAAAGGAAAAAACGGTCACTTTTAATACAGAAACGCATTCTGCATTACATCCGGGTATGTCGGCGGCGATTTACCTGGATGATAAATGTGTTGGCTGGCTGGGCGCGGTACACCCGCAGTTCAGTAAGCAACTGGGCACTAACGGAAGAGTGTTTGTGTTTGAACTTGAATTGGCGGCTCTCACAGACCGCAATTTACCTCAGGCACAGCCGATTTCGAAGTACCCGGCAAACCGCCGTGATATTGCCATTACGGTTAAACAAACCGTGAAAGTAGGCGATATAATAAAATTTGTTGAAAAAATTGGCGTAAATCAACTAGTTGGCCTAAACTTGTTCGATGTGTACACAGGACAGGGAATTGCTGATGGTTATAAGAGCCTGGCATTGTCTTTAATCCTGCAGGATCCGGGCAAAACACTGGAAGATGCGGAAATACAAGCAGCGGTAGATTCAGTGATTCAAGGGCTTGAGTCGGAATTCGGGGCAGCGTTAAGAGAGTAAATTTTATGGCACTAACCAAAGCCGAAATGGCTGAACACTTATTCGAAAAACTGGGTATTAATAAAAAGGACGCTAAAGATTTAGTGGAAGCGTTTTTTGAAGAAATCAAAGGCGCACTGGAATCCGGTGAACAAGTGAAACTATCCGGTTTTGGTAACTTTGATCTGCGCGACAAAAACGAGCGTCCTGGCCGTAATCCAAAAACCGGCGAAGACATCCCGATTAAAGCGCGTCGGGTGGTCACATTCCGCCCGGGTCAGAAGTTAAAAAGTCGCGTGGAAAATTCCAAGCCACCGACAGAGTAAACCTCGTATCAAAAATGCGGGCCGGTACCATCCGGCTCGTTATTTTTATTACCACTATTGCTGTTAGCCGAGCCATCGGTATATAGAGCGGTACAGTCGTGCAATGCGTTTTGTGCTCAGGCGTAGTAAACTAACCTTTCTTAATTTCTTCTCAATATGTTGTACAGGTTGTTATGTTTTCAAAGAAAATCATCATAGTTATTGGCTTAATCCTGCTGGCCGTGGCTGGTTTCTGGCAGTTTAATGGATCTGATGAGCCCGCCACGGCGGAATATGATGAGGCAGAGCTGGTGTCAATGGCGTTCCGTCAGCAAATTCTGCATGCCAGTGATCTGGTGGCAGGCATGGCCACTGCGGTAAAAAATAACGACCAGGCGGCCATTGAACAATGGCAGCAAAAAGCCGTAGAGGTGGCCAAAGCCGCTGAACTGACCGACAGTGATATCACTTTTATCAGTTCAGAGAAGGGCCGTGATTATCTGGTCTTTCATGCTAAACGCGCTTTATTTAATGAGGCTTTTGAGCAGCATTATTACGAACTTAAGGGGATTGCCGCCCTAAAGACCAAATACCCTGAGGCCCGAGATTTATTTGCAGAGGCAGACCGGCTAATTGCGGCCCGTGACGCAATTATTTTGGATGTTGCACGTGAGCTTAGCGACACAGAAACACCTGACGAGGCGGATATCAAACAAGCTAAGGCACTGTGGCAGGAACGTTTTCGCCAGTCAGCTGAGGCACCGATAACTCAGGACTAATAAATCACTACCAGCGGGTCAGGTAGTCGGCCAGTTCAAAGAGTTTATCTATTTTGTCACTGCGTTTTATCCACCTGTCCCGCAGATGTTCCATTCCCTCGATTTTGACAGGCTGGTGATCGTGCATGAGTTGTTGACGTAAAATAGCTCTCTCTTTGGCATTCAGCAGTAATGACTGTAGGTGTTTTAATTCGCCGGTATCCAGCCATACGCCCCCACAGCCGGGACATTCATCAATTTCTACTACATGCAGAGGACTATAATAGCGACGCAGCATAACGGTGTCGGGGCAGATTGGGCACCAACACCGGCTATCCAGTTCAGACAGCTGATGGTGAAACTGGCGCAGATGCTTTTCCAGTGCCCGGCCGCGCTCTTCCTGAGGGGATTCAAACAAAGCCAGAGTCTGGTTTTCTAAAAACACACTACCGCAAGCTTCGCTTACAAATACCGGCACTTTGCCGACCTTGATAAGTGTGAGTTCACTTTGCGTTCGCGGGCATTTCATAAGGCACTCGGCATCCCATTAATTTACGCGGCCAGCGGCACAAAGGTGGCGCGGGTCAGGCTGGCAAGTAATTGCGGCGCAAGTTCGATTTCCAGCCCGCGTTTACCGGCACTGCAGTAAATCAGTTCCAATTGTGCTGCGCTTTCGTCGACAAACGTGGGTAAGGCTTTCTTCTGGCCCAACGGGCTGACACCGCCAAGCACGTAGCCGGTAGTGCTTTCTACTTTGGCCGGTGGCGCCATTTGTGCCTTCTTGGCACCCGCCGCTTTAGCCAGTTGTTTGAGGTTTAACTGGTGGGTAACCGGTACAACAGCGACCACGAGTTTGCCTGAGTCCAGTTCGGCCACCAGGGTTTTAAATACTTTGGGCGCTTCTAGCGAGAGTTTTTCAACCGCTTCCAGGCCGAAGGACTCGGCCTGTTTATCATGCTCATACCTGAGCACTTTATGAGCATGTTTACCGCGCTCGAGCAGTTTTATAGCAGGGGTCATTGTGGCCTTTCCCAAATTACCGTTTAATCGATTACTCTGGCATAAAAGTGAGCGTATGCAAAGGCTTACCTGGCAACAATGGGGTCATACGATGCTTGGCATAGTCATCGAAACCGGCTTTGTAAAATGCCGAGAGCGGATGACCGGACTGCCCGCCCGGAATGGTTAATACCGCTTTATCAAGCTGGCCGGGGCGCACAAAAAATCGTTGGGAAGCCCCAAAACTGGGGGCCTGAACCGCTGGCATAAAGGTGTCGCCATAGCCAGGAATTTCCGGCATGTTTAACGCCTTGCCAAATACCGGGATCTGCCCGGCAAAAGGATGGGTGATGGCTTGCTTATTGACCTTGCCCCAGGCCAGGGTCGATAAGTCTTTTGACGCGCCGTGTTTATCCAGTAACTGTTGGCGCGCCTGTTCATACTGACTCAGCAAATAGCTTTGCCAGTCGTCCTGATCCTCTGGTAACCACTGGGTGTTATCACTGCGAATCAGCTGCCAGATAGCCGGTTCGAGGTTACTGGATACATCCCGCAGACTCAGGTGCTTGGGTTTAAGCGCTTCGCTAACGGGCGCAAATGTGGTGTTAATTACCTGACGGCGAAAGTGCTTCACCAGGGTGTAGCCCACCGATTCGGCGCAGGCACAGTTTTGCCAGTTATCCAGCGCCTCAATATCAGCTGAAAAATAACCGGAATTGCGCTTTAACAGCTGACGGAGCAGGGCATGCCAGGGCTGCAGAAAGCGCGCTTCATTATCAAGCTGGATCTGGTAGAAACGTTGTTCGTCAAATTGCTCATAATCGAACAGGCGGTCGCGGATCTGCTGAGCACGTGCACCAAGGGCATACCCACCGTCGCCAAAGCGAGCGAGATCGTCGGTGCCAATGACTCGCGAATTGGCGGTCCAGATACGATGGGATGCCGGGTTCATTACTACTGGCAGGTCCATTTCATCGACGTTCCACAAACCGTCCAGCTGCTCAGGGGTAATGGCCGTGTTATGAGGTACTTTACGGGCCGGGACAGCACCGGCAGGCATCCAGGCAATGTTACCGGCAGTGTCACCAAGCGCAATGTTCTGCACCGGGATGCCGAGCTTTCTGACCACCGGAATGGCTTCGAGCACCGACAGTTTGGTGTCTAGCTGGTTAAGCATAAGATTAACCGCGTAGGGTTCCTGAGCGGTCCATTTTAAAGCGTAAAAGCGCGTACCCAACTGACGAACCGGGCCATACTGGCTGGTGAGCCGCTTATAAGTCTCGGGCTCACCTTTTACGCTGATGGTTTCTTCCACGGCTGTCACTTCGCTGCGATCAATCAGCACCCAGTCGGCGGTATCCACATAGGCATTGGTGAAACCCCAGGCGATATGACCATTGGTGCCGGCAATGACACCGGGCACGCCGGGTAAGGTAACCCCGGTCAGCGACACATCGTATTGGTCTACCGCGTAATTTAGCTGGGCACGATACCAGATAATCGGTACGCGCATGCCTAAATGCATATCACTGGCCAGCAGCGCGTCGCCGGTTTCGGTGAGTGCGCCACCCACAATCCAGTTGTTACTACCAATTTCGGTACGAAAGGCCATTTGGGCCGTATTGTTGCTCACTGTAGCTGCACGCTGTTTTAGCAACGGAATTTCCACATCGCCAGTGAGCTGACTGTTATCCAGCGCCGCCTGATACTGACTCGGCTGCAGGATAAAGTCGACCATGGGCTGGCCAAACTGATGCTTAATTTCGGTCAGGGTGAGGTCGCGATTCACATTACCACTTTGTAAATCGAGGTACATGCTGAGGATCACCAGGATGCTGTCTTCGGGTGACCAGGGGGCCTGCTCAAATTTAGTCAGGATATATTCAAATGGCCGGGCAGACTGCTCGGCGACGGCCTGATTAACCCCTGCGGTATAAGCGATAAGAATGTCTTTCTGCGCCTGAGGTAACTGTGAATAGATGGAATTGGCGCGGCGACGGAATTCGTGAAAACGACCGGTTTTATCGACATCAAGAGCCATGCTACCCAGCCACTCAGACAGCTCGCCGGCGGCAACCCGACGTTGTAGATCCATCTGGAAAAAACGGTCCTGGCCGTGGGCAAAGCCCAGTAAATACATGGCTTCCTGGCGTGAATCGGCCTGAATAATTGCCTGGCCGAGGGCATCGCGCGACAGGGTGGCGGGTTGCTGAACCTGGCTCACAATGCGATCCCCGTCTAACGCCGGGAGCGACTGACGAAGGGTAAAGTAAACGGCCATCACTGCAATGATCAGCAGGCCAATTGCCGCCAGTACGATCCGTTTTAACCAATTTAACACGTGTAATACTCCCTGTTTTTTCTTATGCTTAAAGCCTTTCGGCGGCAGTTTAGTGGTGTAGCTCACCACTGCTTCACCAATTTCTGTGCCAGCGCTTTTGGCTGGTCGCAGCGCCATCGCACTTGTGAAGCTTAACTTTTGTTTGTCGCCACGTCCTAAGCAGTTTAGCATTGTAAAACAATGCATTGGAGTCCAGGAGTCAGCATGGGACCAGTAATGATCGATTGTCGCAGCCTCAGTTTACAGCAAGATGAACGCGACATGCTAGCGCACCCGCTTACTGGCGGCGTGATCCTGTTTACGCGCAATTACGAGTCGGTAGATCAACTCAGGGCATTAATAAAGGACATTCGTAAGGCGGCAGGCAAACCGCTGATCATCGCTGTGGATCATGAAGGCGGCCGGGTACAGCGTTTTCGCCCCGGATTTACCCGGCTACCTGCCATGGGACAGATACTGCAGCTCACCGATAGTGATAATGATGCCGACGCGTTAAGTTATGCCTGCGGTGTGATTATGGCTTATGAGCTCAAGCAACTGGACATCGATATTAGTTTTGCACCGGTGCTGGACATTAACGGTGTGTCTAATGTGATTGGCGATCGCGGTTTCTCGCCAAACCCTGCGCTGGTGAGTCGTCTGGCGGGGTGCCTGATAGACGGCATGCACGCCATAGGCATGCCCTCTACCGGCAAACACTTTCCCGGCCATGGCAGCGTGGTAGCGGACTCACACATTGATACCCCGGTGGATGAACGGGACTTACAAACCATACAACAACAGGATCTGCTGCCTTTTGCTGATCTAATCGCCCGGCAGAAAATTGATGCCATGATGCCAGCTCACGTGCGTTTTGCGGCCATCGACGATAAACCCGCCGGGTTTTCCCCTTACTGGTTACAAACCATTTTGCGCGGCAAGCTAGGCTTTGACGGGGTGATTTTTTCCGATGATTTATCGATGGAAGGCGCAGCCGTAGCCGGTACTTATCCCGAGCGCGCCGAGCAGGCCCTGGCTGCCGGCTGTGATATGGTGCTTGCATGCAACAACACAAACGGTGCGCTGGCCATATTAAACGGCCTGTCTGGCACTATTGAGCCGTCTCATCGCCTGAGCCGGCTAACCGGCTGGCAGCTTTCATCAACGGCAGAACAAACTTATCAGCAAGCCTGTGAGGTGTGGCAACGGTATGATAGTTAAAAATAAAGTTATTGCATTCAGCGCTGTGGTCAGCGCATTGTTGTGGGGCGTTCTGGCTGCGAATGGCTTTGCACAGGCACTCAGCCTAACGGCCGCGCTGACGCTACTCATTGCCATTTTGTGGGTAACCGAGGCACTGCCTATTCCGGTGACGTCACTGATCCCGTTTGTGGCCTTTCCCATGGCCGGGGTAATTGATTATAAAGCGGCGGCATCGGCGCTGGGGAGCCACGTGATCCTGCTGCTGATGGGTGCGTTTATGCTCTCTAAAGCACTGGAGAAGTCGGGCGTGCACCGCCGCATTGCGGTATACATGCTGCGCTTATGCGGAGCGTCCAGTGCCAGACGGCTGGTGCTGGGCTTTATGCTCACCTCGGCAGTGCTGAGCATGTGGATATCCAATACCGCCACCACTTTAATGTTACTGCCCATTGCTATGGCCATTATCACTTCGATGAACTCGCCAAAACTGGCTGCTGCCTTGTTACTCGGCATTGCATACTCAGCGAGTTTGGGCGGGGTGGGCACGCCCATCGGCACACCGCCGAATATTATTTTTATGAGTGTGTATCAGCAAACCACCGGCACGGAGCTCAGTTTCATTAACTGGATGATAACCGGTGTACCCATAGTGCTGATAGCCATTCCGATAATGGCTTTCTGGCTGACCCGCAAATTAAGTGATATGCCGGATTGTGACTTACCGAAAGCCGGTGACTGGCGCCCGGCGGAAAAACGGGTGCTGATCGTGTTTGGTATTGTGGCGCTGGCCTGGATATTCCGTCCTTACTGGTCGGTATGGACGGGGATGACGCTGGTGAGTGACAGTACTATTGCCATTGCCGGTGTGGTGCTGATGTTTCTGGTACCCAATGGCGACAAAGAGAAGCCCGATCAGCTGCTCGACTGGAAAACCGCTGAGGCGATCCCGTGGGGGATGTTATTGCTGTTTGCGGGCGGTATTTGCATGGCCAAAGCGTTTACCGCTTCGGGCTTAAGTTTATTGCTTGGTGAAGCACTTACCGGACTGTCGGCCTTACCCATTGTGCTGACCTTGCTGATCTTGTGTCTGGCGGTGAGTTTTGTGACCGAAATTACGTCTAACACCGCCACCGCGACCTTGCTAATGCCTATTCTGGCCAGCGCGTCGGCCGCTATTGGTGTGGATCCTATTGTGCTGATGATGCCTGCTGCTATAAGCGCCAGTTGCGCCTTTATGATGCCGGTAGCCACGGCGCCCAATGCCATTGTGTATGGTAGCGGCCGGATCCCCATTCAAACCATGGTACGCGAGGGCACTATGTTGAATATTCTGGTGGGACTGGTAATTACTGGTGTGGTGGTTGTGACCCGGCTATAAACGCCTAGCGGCTAACCGGCACATCTGCTACACCGGCTCTGGCGTTGAGATAGCGGGCAAACACGTACAGCCAGTCTGACAAGCGATTAACGTACTGCTGTGCAAGTTCGGCAACGTCGGTGTGTTTGGCCATGCTGATCATGCGTCGCTCGGCACGGCGGCATACAGTACGGCAAACATGGGCCTGGGCAGCCGCTACACAGCCGCCGGGTAAAATAAAGCTGGTTTGCGGTGGTAAGTCGGCCTGCATTACATCGATATGAGACTCTAAGTCCACCACTGCATCCGGAGCCAGGGTAGAACTGGCCGATACCGCAAAGCCAACGCTGAACAGGGCATTCTGAATGGCTGCCAGCATAGCTAAGTCGCTGTCGCTGCCGAGTTTATCTGCCTGCAGCCGAGCGCTCAATAAACCTATTTGCGCATTGAGTTCATCGAGGCTACCGTAACATTCAATAATAGCGTCGTCTTTGGCCACTTTTTGTGGCTTGTTAACATACAGCTGGGTTTCACCCTGATCGCCGGTTTTGGTATAGATTTTCATGATTAGTCCTGCTCCTTGGCGGGGGGCGGCGCTGCGGGGCGATCGTAACGGCGGATTTGTACCAGCATGCCAAACAGTGGGTGGTCAAAATAATGCAGTTGCGTACTGATCACGCGACGTTGCTGGGAAAACGGAATTGAGACCAGCTCGTAGGCCGGTGGTGCACCAGGCAGGGTATTGGCCGAAAGCACCGGCTGCCGATAAAACAGCTCGCTGTTAATGTGCAGGTACGGTACCCGGTTGATGTATTTAAGGTATATCTGAATAAACCCGTCAAGCTCCCAGATGGGCGATAAACGCTTCACATCCGACTGCGGATTGCCGTCGTCGTTGATTTCTGGTGGTGCCGTCATGCCGGCAAAACTAATGGGCTGCGGGTTATTGAGGCGTTGATTCAACTCGGTAAAAAAACTGTCCGCCGGTGCGGCCAGCTCGGCGTTTTGCTCAGCGGAGGGTTCGTCGACTGGCGGCAATTGTTGCGGGCGAAGATCGCCGTTTTGGGTAAACTGCTGAGCAAAATTCTGACCGGCAAATAAACGCAAGGTTTCGGCTTTATCCTGACCAAATTTAACCTGCTGACGCCAGCTAAAGTGAGCCAGTCGCTCGATACCTTTGCGCCAGCGAATGCTGGTGTAAATATCATCCTGTGAGAGCTGATTAGTTGACAGCAAATGCGGGCCGCTAGCCCTTTTAAAATCGGCTCCGTGCACATAAAGCGGCGTTTGCTGACGCGGCGGCACGTAGAGATCCGGTTGGGGCCACTGCCAGCTTTGCGGATCTAAATTCGGCTTTGTGGGCGTAACGCAATTGAGCGGGCGGCGCTTTACGCTTACCGGCGTGAGCTGTTCTTCATTTAAGTTAAATGACAACCAGTAGGCAGCAATGGCCCCGGGCGCAGGAGGGATAACTTCTGGTGCTGGCTCAAGTAAGGCATGATCTGACGCTTCTGTGCCCTGAGTGGTTTCATCAGCCAACATAAATGGTTCGTCGTCAGTAACGTCGCTGTTTTCATCACTGAATAACTCGCTGTCCTCATTGCCGCTTTCAACAAGCCCGGCCTGTTCATCTAATGCAGGTTCTACCGGCTCCGGCTCGATATAATAATCGCGCAGGATTTCTTCCTGTGAGGGCGCCTCTGCCCACAGTGGTGATGTGGGGGCGTTGCAAACCGGTAATGAGTTATACACCATGGTAATGTCTGGCTGATAATACCCGGAGAGTAAATCCCAGTCGGTATTGGGTGTACTCAATACCGGTTGACGTTCAAACCGTTCGGCAAGATCGCTCACCGCGGTGTCGCGGGCGAACAGCATTACCTCGATATCGAACCACCATTTGTCTTCGTCGTTAGCGTGTACCGGGTAAGCGGTTATACAACTGAGTGCGAGCAGGCTACCAATTATACGCCTCATGCCTGGCTGATCTCCCTGGCAAAATCTTCTATAAGCCCGTCCACCATAGCTAATCGTTCGCGGGCTGTCTCGGTTTTCTTCACGATCCGCAGTTTTTGACTGCCTTCAAACTTAAACATTTTATTGCGGGTTTGTACCAGTTGAATAATAAAACCGGGGTCTACCGGGGTATCCTCATTAAATTCGAGAGTACCGCCGGTGGCGGTCATTTCGACCTTGTGAATACCCACGCAGCGGGCTTTGAGTTTAAGCTCTGCCACTGCAATAAGGTTTTTCGCCGCATCCGGCAGCAGGCCAAAGCGGTCGATACACTCAATCTGGAAGGCTTCAATATCGTCGCTGTTTTTACAGCTGGCCAGTTGCTTGTAAAGGGACAACCGGGTATTCACATCGGCAATGTAATCTTCCGGCAATAGTGCCGGGATACGCAATTCGATTTCGGTATGCAGGCGGTTAGCATCGCTGAGTGACGGCTCTTTACCGGCTTTAAGGGCGTCTACTGCCTGTTCGAGCATGTCCATGTAAAGTGAGTAACCGACACTGGCGATTTGGCCGGACTGGTCTTCGCCGAGTAACTCACCGGCACCTCGGATTTCCAGATCGTGGGTGGCCAGAGCGAAGCCTGCGCCTAAGTCTTCCAGGCTGGCAATGGCTTCCAGGCGTTTAGCGGCATCGCGGGTCATGCGCTTGGGATGCGGGGTTAATAAATAGGCATAGGCCTGGTGGTGAGAACGGCCAACCCGGCCGCGCAACTGGTGCAACTGCGCCAGACCAAGATGATCGGCACGGTCCATAATAATGGTGTTGGCGGTAGGCACATCGATACCGGTTTCGATAATGGTAGTGCACACCAGCACATTGAAGCGCTGATGGTAAAAGTCACTCATTACCGACTCTAGTTCACGTTCGCGCATCTGCCCGTGGCCTACGGCAATGCGGGCTTCCGGTACGATTTCGGCGATTTCCTCGGCAGTGCGGGCAATGCTTTCTACCTCGTTGTGCAGGAAATACACCTGACCGCCGCGCAGAATTTCACGCATGATGGCTTCGCGGATCACCGCTTTATCGCGCTGTTGCACAAAGGTTTTAATGGCCAGACGTTTAGCCGGGGCAGTGGCGATAATCGATAAGTCACGCATCCCCGACATGGCCATATTCAGCGTACGCGGAATGGGCGTAGCGGTAAGGGTAAGAATATCCACATCGGCCCGCAGGGCTTTAAACTTCTCTTTCTGGCGCACGCCAAAGCGGTGTTCTTCGTCGATGATGACAAGGCCCAGATCGTTAAACTGAATAGTGTCGCTGAGCAGTTTATGAGTGCCGACCACAATATCCACGGTGCCGTTTTCGATGCCGTCCATCACCGATTTAGTGGCTTTGCCACTCACAAAACGGGAAACCACCTCAATGCGAAACGGCCAGTTGGCAAAGCGGTCTTTAAAGTTTTCGAAGTGCTGCTGTGCAAGCAGGGTTGTAGGTACCAGAATGGCCACTTGTTTACCCTGATTAGCGGCTAAGAAAGCCGCGCGCATAGCGACTTCGGTTTTACCAAAGCCCACGTCACCGCACACCAGGCGGTCCATGGCCTGTGGGCTGCCCATGTCCTGAATAACCGCGTTGATGGCCTGCATCTGATCGGCGGTTTCTTCAAATGGAAAGCTGTCGGCAAAGGATTGGTATTCTTCCCAGGTAATGGGGTAGGCAAAGCCGGGCTTGGCAGCACGCTTGGCGTACACATCGAGGAGCTCTGCGGCTACGTCGCGCACCCGCTCGGCCGCTCTCTTCTTGGCTTTTTCCCAGGCATCGGAGCCCAGGCTATGCAGCGGCGCTGAATCCTGCTCACCACCGCTGTAGCGCGAAATTAAGTGCAGCGAGGCCACCGGTACATATAACTTGGCCTGCTTGGCGTACTCAATGGTTAAAAATTCGGTAGTGACGCCACCGGCATCTAAGGTTTGCAGGCCAATATAGCGGCCTACGCCGTGGTCGAGATGGACCACCGGCTGACCCACAGACAGTTCCGCCAGATTGCGAATAATGGCGTTTTCGTCGGTAGGCTTTTGCGCGGTTCGCAAACGCCGCTGACTGATTTTATGGCCGAGTAGCTGAGTTTCGGTAATAAACAGCAGCTCTCCGTCGGGATTGTTCCAGCGGAAACTGTGCTCTACCATGCCAATGGAGATACCAACGGTTTCGTGGCTGGTAAGAAAATCGTCGAAGTGAGCAAACTCTACGGGCTTAATTTGGTACTTGCTTAAAATGCCGAGTAGGTTTTCCCGGCGGCCCTGTGATTCGGCACAAAACAGTACTTTGGCACCGCGCTCGCTGGCTTCTGACAGGGTAGTCAGCAAGGCCTGGGCGGGCTGTTTCTTTTGCGGGTTTAAGGCGATGTCGTCGAGCTTTTCGCAGTGCAGATTGTGTTTGCCGGCAGCCTCGTCGAGGGGCTGCGAAGCCAGCGCGACCCGCGGCCATTGTTTGAGGCCGGCGAATAATTCGTTTACCGGTAAAAACAGCTCCATGGGCGCCAGCAACGGGCGGTGTTTATTATAGCGGTACTGTTCGTAGCGCTCATTCAGATCCGCCCAGAAGAATTCACTGGCATCACTGACATCGCCATGCAACATAATAAGGGTGTCGGGATGAAAGTAATTAAACAACGTGGCAGTTTTTTCGAAGAACAGCGGCAGATAATACTCCACACCGCTTGGCATGGTGCCACGGGTAATTTGATTAAACACCGACTCGGCGCTGTTACTGGCGTCGAAACGCTCTAAAAATTGCTGACGAAACAGGTTAAGCGCGGCTTTATCGGTGGGGAATTCCCGGGCCGGAAGCATACGGATCTCTTCAACCGCATTGCTTGAGCGCTGTGAATCCGGATCGAACAGGCGGATACTGTCGACTTCGTCATCGAACAGGTCGATGCGGTAGGGATCTTTCGAGCCCATGGGGTAGAGATCGATAATACTGCCGCGAATTGAAAACTCGCTGTGGCTCATTACCTGGCTGACATGCAGATAACCGGCTTGCTCTAACTGGCGGCGAAACTGATCCCGATCCAGTTGCTGGCCACGTTTTAACAGCAACAAGTGCTGGCCAATGTATTCCACCGGGGCCAGACGCTGCATCAGGGTATTGATGGGCACAATAAAAATGCCGCTGGGTTCCTGGGTTAACCGGAACAGGGTTTCCAGACGCTGGGAAATAATATCCTGGTGCGGTGAGAATGTATCGTAAGGCAGGGTTTCCCAGTCGGGGAACAGGGTAACCGGAACACTGTGCTGACTGCCCTGAAAATAGCGGATTTCTTTTTCGAGTTTGAGCGCCGAAGGCGTATCGGCGGTAACCAGTACGATAGGGCGGCCAGCCTGTTGACTGGCCTGGGCTACGGCGAGCGCGCGGCTGCTGCCTTGCAACTGCCCCCATTGTTGTTGGTCCTGAAAACCGGCTGACGACCTGGTTTTGGGCAGTGGCAAAGAATTAAGCGTGGTTGTCATGATTCCTTAACGATTCTTTTTTGAGCGTTTTTATTTATGGCTTGCAGGTTACGCGTTTTTATTCTGGCCGCGCTTGCGAAGCTGCTGCGTTTGTAAATGCAAACTGGCTCTGACTAACAGTTCCTGATCCTGTTCGCGGATCCGGGTAAAAATGAAGGCTATATGGTAGCCGTCCGATTCCTGCTGGCAAGTAATAACTTCGCCATAGCAGAAAATGGCCGCGGCTTCTTCGGAAACAAACAGTTTAAGTTCTGCCTGAGTGCCTGCATCCAGGGGGGTGGGGTGCTCAATGATCACGCCACCACCGCCGAACCTGATACTTTCGAAGCGGTAATCCGGATCGTCCTGTTGGTGTAAAATGTAGGACATCATCAAATCAATTTTACGTGACTGATGATTAAGGTAGTTAACCAGTTCGGATGCGTGATCGCTAAGGTTACGCAACGGGCGCAGCGCCTGGGATTCGATAGAGGCCATCTCGCTGGCAATGCGAAAGGCATAAGGCATGTGGTCTTCGAGTTGTTCGTTGTCTGGCAGGGCAAAGTGCTCGTCGAGCGGACGCATATTGACCTTAATAGCGTGGCTGATTAAGAAAAACTCATTAAACTGAGCTTGTTTTTCTGCCAGGGTTAACGATTCCACAATACTCTCCAGGCTGACTTGTGTGCAGGGTAGCTTACACGTATTATGCACCGAGCTTAAGTCTTTGTTTATCATTAAAACGTACAACGTACCGTATTGATTAAGAGTAGTGCAGGGAAGGATGAATACCAAGCCCCCACTGCCCAGGTACAGGTGAAATTTCATGGCCTATCCGCTTTCTGCCTATATTGCACTGCGTTATTCCACCGCAGGCAAACACAACAGCTTTGTAGCGTTTATTAACCGCTTCTCGGTAGCCGGGATAGCCCTGGGGCTGATGTCGCTGATTATTGTGCTGTCGGTAATGAATGGCTTTGAAGCCCAGCTGCGCCAGCGGATTTTAGGCATAGTGCCACAGGTGGTAGCGCTTAACGCCAGTGTTGATGACGTGCTACAACTACCCCTAACGGAAGTGCGTGCCGCCAGCCCCTTCAGGGAAGCTGAAGGCCTGGTGCAATCCCGCCAGGCGTTGCGCGGTGTGCAATTGCAGGGCGTAGATCCTCAAACCATGGCCAATCACAGTATTGTGAGCGACTACATGCTGGAAGGTAATTTTGAGCGCCTTGAAGAGATAAAATTTGGCGCTATCATCAGCCGCGCACTGGCGCAGGAACTGAGCGTGAATGTGGGCGATCAAATACGGGTAATGGCGGCCGGTGCCAGCGTGTATACGCCCTTTGGCCGCATGCCGAGCCAGCGCCTGGTGACCATTGCTGCGTTATTTAATCTGGGATCACAGCTTGACGACAAAGTGATTTATTTACGGCTCGACGATTTAACCCGCCTACTGCGAAAACCCAAAGACAGCCCGGCGGATGTGCGCCTGTTTTTAAACAATGCGTTTAATTACCAGGGCGTGGTGGCACAACTTGAACAGGCAGGTTATGCAACCAGTAACTGGCGTTCGCGGCAGGGACCGTTGTTCGATGCAGTAAAAATGGAAAAGAACATGATGTTTTTAATGCTACTGCTGATTATCGCGGTGGCAGCATTTAACATTGTGTCTGCTCTGGTGATGGTGGTGTCGGAAAAAAGTGGTGACATTGCTATTTTACTTTCTCAGGGCATGACAGTAGCCACGGTGCGCGCCATATTTATGCTCAACGGCATCTTCAATGGCCTAAAAGGCGCGGTAATTGGTGCGGTGCTGGGCATTTTAGCGGTGGTGTATATCAACGATATTTTGGAATTTTTCGGAATATATCTGGCGTTATCTGCCGACGGGCCTGGCTTACCCATTGATATGCAATGGCATCAGGTGGTTTGGGTAACCCTGTTTTCCTTAGGTTTATGCCTGCTGGCAAGCTGGTATCCCGCGCAGCGCGCCATGAAAGTGCAACCGGCTATAGTTTTACAGCAGGAATCGTAAAAACTTGATTGAATGGTCAGGTTTTTGGCTTTTGCCGTGCATTGTGGCATAAAATTTTCTATAATCTTTTTCTTTTCTTTCGCTCGGTTACCGATTCTATGAATAAAGTCTTTATTACGTCGGCGGATCTGCTTCAGGATTCATTTCGACTTGCCTCAAAAGTGTATAAGGACGGCTTTCGTCCGCAATTTATTGTTGGGATCTGGCGCGGCGGCGCGCCAATTGGTATTGCGGTACAAGAGTTCTTTGAATTTAAAAAATTCCCCACCGACCATATAGCGGTGAGGACCTCTTCTTATTACGGCATTAACAAGCAAAGCAAAGAGATTCGCGTACATGGCCTGCATTATCTGATTGAAAATGCCAATGCCGAAGATGCACTGCTGATTGTTGATGACGTTTTCGACTCGGGCCGCAGCGTAGACGCATTAATTAAGCAAATTAAAAAGCTGATGCGCCTGAATATGCCAAAAGATATTCGTATTGCGTGCCCGTATTACAAACCGCAGAATAATAAAACCGATATCGTGCCTGACTATTATGTAAATGAAAGTGACGATTGGTTAGTGTTCCCTCATGAAATCGCCGATATGAGTGAAGAAGAAGTACGCGCCGGTAAAACCGAGCTGGCCGATGTGATGGATATTCTTTACGATAAAGAGTAAGTGAAATAGCAAGAAAGGCCCGCTTTTTACTTCAGTAGCTCGAGCGGGCTGATTACCGCGTTGCCGCCTCGTTGTAATATATGCGTATAGATTTGGGTGGTTTTCACATCGGCATGGCCGAGTTGGTCTTGCACCGTTCTGATATCAGCGCCTTTCAATAGTAAATGTGTTGCAAATGAATGGCGAAGAGTATGCGGTGTTACGGCTTTTTCCAAGCCTATATCCTGGGCAGTATGTCGCACAACACGCTGAATCTGTTTTTCATCAATATGATGACGGCGGGTAAGATTGCTTTCGGGATCAGTGCTTAATTTGCGTGCCGGGAAGAGGTATTGCCATTCTAATGAAGTATTGGCTGATTTAAATTTCTTATTCAACTGATTAGGCATCCATACGCCTTTAAACTCAGGATTCTGTAGATCTCTTTTGAGTTGCAGGGCCACTTTATCGCATTGGAGTTTTAGCGGGGTAATAAGCGTGTCGGACAAAGTGACAACCCGGTGTTTTGCGCCTTTTCCATACCAGATACGAATACATTTATAATTAAAATCAATATCTTTCACGCGAAGCCTGACGCACTCCATTAAACGCAATCCGCTGCCATAAAGTAAAGAAACCGGTAACCACTGGGGTTCTGGAATATGACTGAGTAACTTTTGCACTTCTGCAATAGTAAGCACGACGGGCAGTTTTCGGGCCTTACCGCTGTTAACAAAATCCAATTCGTCACTAAGTGGTTGCCCGAGGTACTTGTTATACAGGAAGGCCAGGGCATTTAACGCACTTGTCTGACTGCTAGCTGCTAACTGGCGTTTAATTGATAAATAGGTTAAATACTGCTGCACTTCATGGTCGCCCATCTTTTTCGGGTGCTGATAATTCTGGTGACGAATATAGTCAGCAATCCAATATAAATAGGTTTGAATTGTTCTTTTAGCGTAACGCTTAACGATCATAAATTCCTGTATGGCTGATAAAAATGGTGATTGCATAGCGGCTTCCAAAAGTGAATAAACTAGCAGAATAAAAAACCAGGAAATACTGACCAGAGGATGGGGTTATGGAGCGCTATTGGCCAAAGTAGGTCATAATTAAATAAGAAACCACTTTGGAGTATTTCATACCTAACAGGTAAGCCGAACCAAAACGGTGCATCGCAAAGAATTGATTTTGATTAAATAAAGCGTATCTTAAGAACTAAAAATAAAAGTCAAAATGGTGTAAGTTTTTACACCATTTTGAAATCTATTAAATTGTTAGGTTGCAATGGAATGACTCAGCGAATCGGATTGAAGAAATCACTAAAAACCTATTGGTTGAACTTGGTTGTGATTGGCGTAACACCAGCATTGTCCGTAATATTCTCAAGGATACCAATAGTGGGCTTTGAAACATTAGGATTTGTTGTGTTTTTTGGTTCTACACTATACGCGTCATGGCCATTTTTAAGAAAGGGTGCTCCATATTCTTATTGCCTTGTTAGTGGGATTATCTGGATGACTGGTGCTATCCCTGCAATTTTAATAGCTCATATTCTAAATAAAGTAATTGGGTAGGAACGGGTCTTGGATATTTTCAAACCACAACCTAACAATAAAATTATGTCGCCCGCAGGCGGGCTGGGACACAAACACGCAGGCGGCTTCGCCATTGTAGCCTGCCTGTTTGTGCCCCATATTTAGGTGTTATAACCTACGAGTAGCATGAAGAAAATAATTACCAAATGGCTATTGATTTCACTTGGAGTCGGAATGATTCCCGTAGTGATATTAGGCGCTAGTCAGGGAGGAATAGCATTAAGTCCATTAATCTTGCTGTTCTTCTTAATGGTAGGGTTAGCCGGATCGGCGGTTCATGCGAACATCTACGCTTATCGAAAAGGTACAAAAAAGCAGAAAATACAAGGCTCCGTATTTGCAGGAATTTCAGCCCTAGTCATTGGCTTTCTTGTGTACAGCGAATCCCGATGTGAGTTAAGGCAAGAATATGCAACTGAAAGAGCTAGTGGCTATGTTCGTTCTAAACCGGACCTAGATATTAAGAACCTAAGCGAGCCAGTATTTGATCTAGAAAAATGTGTATGCACTTTCGAATATTCTAGTCCAACTACAAAATTCGAGATATTTGTTAGTGAATATGGTGAGCTACATTTCTCGCCACATTGAAGAAAGTTATAACAAGTTGCTGCACGCTGACACATACTGCTACGCTCGTTTTTGTGTCAGTCGCTGCGCTCCATTTTACACAAAAACGCTCTCCGCAATATGTGCAGGTGAGCAAGGCGTTAGCCCCCATTCGTTAATTGTTGCAAAAATAAAAGATCGGGGCAGTGTTAACGCCGGTATCTCAACTTGTTTTAGCGTCCCACCGACATTGGTTATTTTTGCGTCCAGGGCTATCAACTAATCAAGGGCGTTTCTTCCCGTGGTTTGCGCGGCGCGGGCAGTGTTTCCTTGAGCGGCCGGTGCTTTTATCTGCAATCGTATAGCGCAATTCTATGGTTCATTGGCAACGCAGCTTTATCAGTTCCGGCAAATGGTTGCTGCAAAAATCAGTTGTTGTTTTTCTGGGGGTTGTTTAAGGTAAATGCAAATCAGGGAAGGGCAATTAAGTAATGCAAACATCTTGGTGCAGGGCAGCAGAGCTGCGAGGGTTCAGTGTTGGGGCTAACAAAGCGCAGCACGGGACAATAACGCGCAGTTCCCCTTTTTTGCAAAGAGCGCAAAAAAGTGGCCCTTCGCTATTGCCCGTGTGCTAGGCGTTAGCCCCCATTCGTTAATTGTTGCAAAAATAAAAGCTCGGGGCAGTGTTAACGCCGGTATTTTTTTCTTGTTTTAGCGACCCACCGCCATTGGTTGTTTTTGTGTCCAGGGCTATCAACTAAGCGTGGTCATTTTTTCCCGTGGTTTGCGCGACGCGGGCAATCTTTCGCTGTAAGCAAGAAGTGCTTTTATCAGCAATCGTAACGTGCAATTCTCAGCTTAATTGGCAACGCAGTTTTTTCAGTTCTAGCAAATGGTTAATGTAAAAATCAGTTGTTGTTTTTCTGTTGGTTGTTTAAGGTAAAAGCAAATCAGGGAAGGGCAGTTAAGAAATGCAAACATCTTGGTGCAGGGCAGCAAAGCTGCGAACGTTCAGTGTTAGGGCTAACAAGGCGCAGCACCGGACAATAACGCGCAGTTCCCCTTTTTTGCAAAGAGCGCAAAAAAGTGGCCCTTCGCTATTGCCCGTGTGCTAGGTGTTATGTGCTAAAAGGGATTTCATGAATAAAAGGAAGTATTTAATAGAGAATATTAAGGCAGCGCACAAGCACTCTATTAATCATAGAAACGAAATTTTACTTAGCGAAACCTGCGGTTGTTTTTATTGTTTAAAAATCTTCACGCCGGTAGATATTGACCAATGGATAGATAAAAATGATAAAGCGATTGGTCAGACGGCTTTGTGTCCTGCATGCTCAATAGATTCGGTTATTGGTAGTCAGTCGAATTATCCAATAAACAAAGAGTTTTTAGCAGCAATGCAAAATCATTGGTTCTCTTAATGAGCACGCACATAACAATCAAATGTTGGGGACACAAACACGCGGGCTCTGCTTCGCAGTTTAGCCCACGTATTTGTGCCGCCAAATTAGGGCGTTATGCGCCGTTGTCATTTCTCATATGTTTAGCGCGGCGGTAGCGGGTTAGGGCAAGGCAGTTTCAATAAGTTGTATCGGTGCCTGCCGCTTTCAGTTTTCAAAGCTGCTTTATTAACGTTTGTTGGATTTAGCCTGGTAACACCAGCATTCGGCACAACCAGTTTTGCCAGCCAGTTCACTTCTCAAGCAGGCGTTTTATCATCTGGCTTTTCGCGCAAGGTTGTTTTAAGGTAATTGTTATTATTTAAATCAACAGTTTGTTGTAGCGGGCGGTGGCGGCAAAGCCGCGAAGGGCAAGTGTCTCGCACGCATAACAAACAAATGTTGGGGACACAAACACGCGGGCTCTGCTTCGCAGTGTAGCCCACGCGTTTGTGCCGCCAAATTAGGGCGTTATACGCAAAAGGATTAGCATTGTACGGAAACCCTATTACTTTCATATGTCTAGGTGCTACAGGACTAGCCTGTTTAAGTATCTTATTGTGGCCGTTTGTTGCATATACCAGTATTTTCCTTTTCGACGCTCCAGACTCCCAAAGTAACCCTATTGTCTGGATTGTCGCTCTATTAATGCTTTCATACCCAGTGCCTGTTGCATTTGGAACATTCACTTCGTGGAAAGCTCACAATGAAACAAACAATCTCAAGGCTATAAGCGGTCTCGCAATTTGTTCGATTAACTTCGTACTGCTGTACGCCGCATTCACTTTAAAACTTTGGTAATGCGCGTGCTTTTTGCGTATAACAATCGCATTAAATCGCTCGCAGGCTCGCTGGGACGCTAACGCATGGGCAGCGTCACTTCGTTCCTAATTTTAGCCCATGCGTTATCGCCCTTTATGCGGGTGTTAGCCCCCATTCGTTAATCTATTCAAAAATAAAAAATCGGTGCAGTGTTAACGCTGGTATCACCACTCGTTTTAGCGTCCCACCGCCATTGGTTATTTTTGTGTCCAGGGCTATCAACTAATCAAGGGCGTTTCTTCCCGTGGTTTGCGCGGCGCGTGCAGTCTTTCGCTGTAAGCGGCAGGTGCTTTTATCTGCAATCGTATCGTGCAATTTTAAGGTTCGTTGGCAACGCAGTTTTATCAGTTACGGCAAATGGTTAACGCAAAAATCAGTTGTTGTTTTTCTGGTGGTTGTTTAAGGTAAATACAAATCAGGGAAGGGCAATAGGTAATGCAAACATCTTGGAGCAGGGCAGCAAAGCTGCGAACGTTCAGTGTTGGGGCTAACAAAGCGCAGCACGGGACAATAACGCGCAGTTCCCCTTTTTTGCAAAGAGCGCAAAAAAGTGGCCCTTCGCTATTGCCCGTGTGCTAGGCGTTATGTGCCTATGGAGGTATTTTGAAAACTGTAACTTGTTATCGCCCTGTAGGTGAAGCTGAATTAAAACTTGTAGCAGACTCTGGCTACACAAATTGGCCGCCGAGGTTGCCTGAGCAACCTATATTTTATCCTGTTACAAATCTTGAATATGCCATAAGGCTCACACAATGGAATGTTTCTGATTTTGGAAAAGGATATGTCACTAAATTTGAAGTTGAATCAGATTATATGGAACAGTTTCCAGTCAAATGCGTTGGAGACAAAGAATGTCTAGAGTGGTGGGTTCCCGCTGAAGATCTTAGCACCCTCAACTCAAGAATCATCGGCAAAATAGAAGTAGTTTATGAAACCGGCACATAACAAACCGCTGTAGACGCAAGCGGAGCTTGCTGGGACAAAAACACGTGGGCTGTCCTCGCTTCGCTCGGTATTATAGCCCACATGTTTTTGCCCCCTAAGCGGGGTGTTAGCCACCGGAGGAAATGTCGTGACGTTAGTGGAAGGAGCCATAATTGTGACATTAAGCTCATTCGAGCAAACAGGACTAATTCATTATATGGCACCATTTACTGGTGGATTTAGTTGTCAAATACCAATGGGAACTGAGTTTGAGGTTATTACGGTACCTTCAAAAGAAAAGGGTGGCTTTTACGCTAGGCCAGTTCAATACCAGGAATTTGAAATATCACATGTGCCAGTAAAGGATAGGGAATCCTTAAAATATGATGGGTATTCTTTTGTATTTAATATCAGTCAACTGGGTAGTCACTTCGAGGTGAAAGGTGGCTAACAATCAAATGTTGGGGACACAAACACGCGGGCTCTGCTTCGCAGTATAGCCCACGCGTTTGTGCCGCCAAATTAGGGCGTTATACACCAAGGGAAAGATGTGACTAAAAAGGAACTATTGATAAGAGCAATTTTTCTTTGTGGCGCCACTTTTATTGCCCTTATTATTTACTATGGAAACGTTGCAGATAGCTTTGCGTCGTTCCTTGGATATCCGGTTTCGACTATATTAATTCCTATCTTTGTTTCCGCCTTAATTCCTTTTCTTTGTTTGCTGGCTACAGATAAGAATTACACAAACGAGAACAAAAAGTGGTTATTTGTTGGCCCGCTAACTTTAACATTCATCATACTGCTTTTCCTGTATGTAAGTTTAAAGTATGGAGTTCACTAAACATATGGCGTATAACAAAAAAATTATGTCGCCCGCAAGCGGGCTGGGACACAAACAGGCAGGCGGCTTCGCCATTGTAGCCTGCCTGTTTGTGCCCCAAATTTAAGTGTTATGTGCCAGTCAACTAATGGAGTTTTAATGACAGCGTTTTCGCAACGTAGCTTGATACTATTTATCTGTGTATTAGTTGTTTCGGCTTGTACTTCCCAATATTCTAAAAAGCCAGAGCCGAATGTTTATTTGACGGTTTGTAAGGCTCGTTTACATCCGGAAAAGAGCAATTCCACCGCAGATTATCAAGCTTGTAAGTTTAATAACGGCAAAAGCACAAAAATTATTTCCGATTGCATGCTTGCCCAAGGCTGGTCAGAATTAACCGAAGTACCATGCGACGAAGCTTCTGAAGTTTTTGCAAGTTCAGAAATAAATTATTGCATTGAACAATCTAAATCTGATGGTGTTGTTTCACACCCGAAGATGAATAATTGCTTGTTAGAATTCAAACCCAAGAAATCTGACACAAAGAAAACCGAGAAATTACTTCGAGATATTCTGGGTAAATTCGGGAGCTAGGCACATAACAAACGACTATGGCGTCAACCCTAAATTTAAGCTGTTTTTTCTTCCCACATGACGCCATCTCTCACCATTGAATTTAATATCACAACCATCTTCCGTACACAGGCAATAATCGCTACCTTTTTAGGTTTGCCTGCTGCGACTAACCGCTCATAAGTGGATTTGAATTTGGCATTGCATTGCATCGCTGACATCATCGCCATGAACAATACAGTACGAACCTGGTGACGCCCGCCCTGAATAACCTGTTTACCTTTATATCGGCCACTTTCTTTGCTCATAGGGGCTACACCAACCAATGCAGCGACTTCTTTATTGTTCATTAACCCAAGTTCTGGAAGGTAACTAATCAGTGCAGCGGCGGAGACTTTGCCTATTCCCGGCATACTTTGAACGAGGTCACTTTTCGCTTTAAATTCCGGACAGCTTTCAATGAGTTGAGCCAGTTCATCGTCCATTTTTTGAATTTGTTTTTTCAACACTAAGAGTAAGGATTTGATGCTTGCGTATTCTGATGTTCTCGATCGCTGATTCTGGCTAGCCCGATCAACTCTATTCCGGTCATTCGATCACAGACTTTTTCTTCACCACCCGATCAGTCTTTTATGCTTGTTAACTTCTTTTAATTTT
>Ga0208204_100026_pt1 | contig 118616 bp, 134 predicted proteins | sample DeeseametaMP2252_FD_184173 | JGI IMG/M metagenome (GOLD analysis project Ga0208204, IMG submission 184173) | Marine microbial communities from the Deep Pacific Ocean - MP2252 (SPAdes) | ecosystem: Environmental > Aquatic > Marine > Oceanic | place: West of El Salvador, Pacific Ocean | collected...
GCGGTGACGCCTCACCCTACTCGATGTTTGCCCAGCGAAGCTGGCAAACCCGTCAGGTTGAAAGAAACCTGAATCACCCTGACTGAGGGGAAGATAATCCGAATGGCAAGGGCGTTGTTGGCCAACGGCAGGGTCCGAAGGAAGCCATAGGAAGTTAGAGGTACACAACGCAAGTGAACCTGATTCGGCAAGACAGGGGGGTAAGCGTGCAAAATAGCGTGAAGCCCGATACTCGGTCAGTCCTGTTTTGTGCTTGAGGGTGGGATTTCTAACAGGGCGTCAGTGCAGTAACTGGGGAAGCCTGGCACCTAAACTTACTTAGAGTAAGTGGTTAACGTTCAAGGGGAGACTCAAGATGTTAATCGGTGTGAGGTGGCAGATGAAGCCGTAGTAGTGAGTAAAGTTCGGCCTGTGAAAGCCAGTAATGGTGTGGAGGGTAAAACCGAGCTGACCATCAGCAGTGTTTGGTGGCATCGTTATCAGTCAAAAGCGGATAAGGATGGCGAAGGGCGGAAGTACATAGTAAGTCTGTGATGAGCAGGTGTTTTTTTTTAGTGGTACACGAATCGATTAGCTATCGACGTCTTCGTACTTGGTTTTTCGCGGAAGCGACGGACTGGCTACGAAACGGTACATGGGAGTAATGTGGGAACGTTGAGTAGATTGCCATTGGGCTAGCACGCTCTACCACCATGTGAAATAGACCAACACGAAAAGAAGTCATCGGCCCCCACACAGCACACCATCTTCGAGGAGAAGCGTGCGGGTTTATTATAGTTTGTACGGTCACTTGCTTAATAAAGCCAGACTGTTCAAGGGATTTAAAAAGGTATTCAAAGCGAAAGGCGCGGCCGGAATAGATGGGCAGAGCCTGAGCGCGTTTGCCTCAAATCTGGATAATGAACTATCGCAGCTTCTTCTTGAACTCAAAACCAAACGCTATCAACCGCAACCGGTAAGGCGGGTCATTATCCCGAAAGACGGGGGCGGTGAGCGTCTATTGGGTATCCCAACAGTTAGGGATAGAGTGGTTCAACAATGCTTGAATGACCTCCTTACACCCATCTTCGAAGAGCAGTTCCATCCATCCAGCTTTGGTTATAGACCGAAGCGGAGCTGTCACGATGCCATCAACAAAGCCACCATGTTTATCCGTCGATATAGGCGTCAGCATGTAGTGGACATGGACCTGTCGAAGTGCTTCGATAAGCTGGACCATACGCTTATCATTAAGAGCATTAAAAGACGGGTTCGTGATGGTAGCGTGCTGAGTCTCATTGCTCAGTTCTTACAAAGTGGGGTGATGGTAGATGGACATTGGCAGCAAACAGAAACAGGCAGTCCGCAAGGCGGGGTAATAAGCCCGCTCATAGCGAACATCTATCTGGATGCGTTCGATGAGGAAATGAAACAACGTGGGCACCGCATAGTGCGCTATGCTGATGACATCCTTATCCTGTGTAGCAGTCGTGCAGCGGCAGAGAATGCCAAAGTGCAAGCCACACACATCTTAGAAGAAAAGCTAAAGCTAAGCGTAAACACGGATAAAACACACATCACTCATAGTGATGATGGTGTGAAGTTCCTTGGTGTTGAAATTGGGACGAAATATACCCGCATCCAGCCCAAGAAACTCACCGCGTTTAAGGCGAAGCTCAAGCAGATGACGAAACGCAATGGCGGAATGCCGCTGCAATCAGTTATCAATGCACTAAACCCACTGCTAAGAGGGTTCAGTTATTACTTCAAGATAGCCAATGCGAGCAGGGCATTTAAGCAAATAGCAAGCTGGCTAAGACGCCGCTTGCGCAGCATCCAACTTAAGTTATGGAAGAAGGCGAGCCGCCTCCATCGCTGGCTAAGACAGCATGGTTATAAAGGTCAGTTTGCTCATATCAACATGACGAGTTGGTGCAGTGCACGCAGTCCCTTAGCAAGCTACGCAATGCCAAACAGTTGGTTCGATGAACTTGGGCTAATGAACTTGGAGAATGTTGTAACGGGATATGTGTTTAGCAATTACGCTAAATAACTATGTACATGAGCCGTATACGAGGCCCGTATGTACGGTTCTGTGAGAGGGATGAGGCGGTGACGCCTCACCCTACTCGATGTGGCAGGATTGTCATAACAGAACTATAAAAAGATATTGTAGTATCATAAAATGGGTTGTAGAATCTTTCACATGTGAAACTCGGAGGGGACCGCCCCTGCAATTATTAACGAGGTATGTATGGCAAAAGTGATTAGCTACGCCAACCAAAAAGGGGGCGTAGGCAAGAGCACTCTTTGTATCCAGACAGCCTTTTATCTTTCCCTCAAGAGGAAGAAAAAAGTTCTTGTTGTGGATATGGACGGGCAGGGGAACACCTCCAGTCGATTGGCCCCCAGAGTCACAGACGATGACGGCTCCTTTGAGCCCATTTTGTCGGGCACCAAGACAGCGGAGCTTTTCCAAGATTCATTGGAGAGTATCGAAGTCATCAAATGCCCGGCTGGTATGGACCTGATACACACGCCGAAAAATGACCCGGCGCTGTTCGAGATGGAAGCGGTCCCTCTGGATCAGGCGATGAACCCTGCAAGGAACCTTGCTGAGCTGTTTGAGCAGTACGATTATGTGTTGATCGACTGCCCGCCAAGCCTTGGACGTAAGCTGGTGGCCGCATTAGCGATGTCCACCCATGTCGTCTGTCCAGTAAAACTCTCCGGTTTTGCCGTGGATGGTGTGGAAGGTCTCCTCAATACGATCCTGGGTATCCGGGAAGGCTATAACAACCATTTGAACATCCTGGGCATCATCATCAATGACATGGACCGCTCGGTGAATCACGACCGCTCACTGAAGGAGCTGGAAGGTTCGGTTCCGGAGCTGCTGTTCAAGCACAAGATTATGCACCGTCCACCTCTGGATTCCGCCATCACTGAAGGGATCCCGGTATGGCAACTTCGCTACGGCCACGTAGCGGCCAAAGAGGTTGAGGCGGTATTGAAAGAACTGTTAGCTAAAGTGGGGTAACACATGGCTAAAATTGGAAATTTGCAGGGGTTGTCCGACCTGGCAAAAGCTGCCACCGGCAGAAAGGGCAAAGAGGTCATCACGGTTACACTGGATGATGTCGAATCGAAAGAGCAGGTCCGCAAGAAGTTCAAGAATATCGAAGAGCTGGCGGAGACCATGAAGGTGGAAGGGCAGCAAAGCCCGATCATCGTTTACCCGAAGAATGAAAACGGGAAGTACGTCATTCAGAAAGGAGAGCGCCGCTGGCGGGCTCTGCGGGTCGCTGGGATTGAAACCATCGACATCATTGTGAATGAGAAAGAACAGTCAGACCTGGACGAGACTGCCGGGGAGCTGATCGAGAACATCCAGCGCGACGACCTGGCACCGCTAGAGATAGCAAACGCTCTCAAGAAGTTTGTTGATGAAGGCTGGAAGCAAAAGGACATTGCAAAACGCCTGGGCAAGAACGCGATCTTTGTATCCACGCATCTTTCCCTGCTGAAGCTGCCTGAGTGTGTTCAGGAGCTGTACGACGAAGACGTGTGCAGCGATACAGAGACTCTGAACAACCTGCGTTTGCTCTATGAACTCAATGATGATCGCTGCCGCGCAGTTTGTGCCGTAGCACTGGAGGAGGGTATCACGCGAAAGCAGAGTCGTGACCTGCTCAATGACGCCAAGCGCATCAAAGAGGAAATGGAATCCGGAGTGAAAACTCCTCCACCAGCCGAAAGCGGAACCGAAACCGGCTCAACTGAAGATGGTGGCACTGGTCTCATGGGCGGTGACGAGTCAGGTGGCTATGCACCACTTGAAGGTGATGCTGGCTCAGAAAGCGATGACAGTGCCCCTGACGGTGATAGCGGTGCTGCTGGCGATGAAGAAGAGGCGGAAGACGACAACGCTCCAGGTAAAGGCGACAGCCAAGGTGAACCGAAACAGAAGGCTGAACCGAAGAACCAGGATGCCATGCCACCAATCCCTGAAGACAAGGATTGGAAGTTTACCGAACCTAAAGAGCTTATCGTCGTCGTGAATGTAGCAACGGATAGCGACGTGAAGCGTGGTATCCTCCTGCTCGACCGGGTTTGCAAGGATCCGAAGGAGGTGTGGGTTAAAATTGCAGACGGGAAGAAAGAGAAGGAAGTCCGGGTGCTGGCTTCTGAAATCGAACTCGTCAGCATGGAAGCCTGATAACGGGATTCATCCTCCGGCCTCTGTGAAGGGGCCGGAAACAGAAGGTGAACATGAGAATTTCCAAAGACATGAAGCGAAAGTTCGACCTCATCAATGTGTTGTCGAGAACGGAGAAGCCGAGCCTCCATGACCTGCATCGAGCAACGAAAATCCCTGAATCAACCATCAAGCGGCAGTTGGCAGCCATTCGTACTGAATTTGGCATGAAGATTTTGTTCGTTCGTGAAACAGGGGGAGAAAGGGGGGCTACCGGCTATTACATGCTGACCGACTGGGGGATCATTGACCGAGACGAATTCATTAAACACTACATGATGCTTTAAGCCCCGTCCTTTGGGGCTTTTTATTTCAGCGGAGGGACAGTCCTTGTCCCTTGCAACCTCCCCCCTAAGACGCCACCGCAATTGTATCAAGAGAACTTTTTCCAGAAGGACGCCTTTGCTCCGCTGGTTTGGCGGTGGCGTAGTATGCAACCCCCATTGGTTTCCGGGTGATAGTGTTCAAAGCCACGATGTTCATGGAAGCCGGAGAGACGCCGCGAGAGTCGAAGTAATGGAAAAGCTGAAGCATACAGCCCTTGACCATGAGGCGGTCCACGTCTTCCAGGTACAGGTGGGCTGACTCGATCCCGGCAGCGCCTCGGGTCTCCAGAACCCTTTCCAGCCAGTGAATAGTGTTAATCCCAGTCCCGCAGCAAGGCTCATAGAATTCTGCATCCGGACGGGGTGTGTCTGCCAAGTTGATTTGCGCCATTAGCCTGGCAACTTCCGGAGGGGTGGGGTAGAACTGAGTCCCCTGCTTATAGAACCCAGACTCGCTCAGGATATACCCCAAAATATCGCTGGTGGGGTCTGCTTTCATCGCGGATGACAATAGGTGTGACAGCTTGCTGGCGACGGCTCCAAGGTCGTCAGGGAATGCCTCCGTGGGTGAATAGAGCCCCGTTTGTTGGTAGGCCCAGTGGTCGATAAAGACGGCGATGAAGCGCGATACCCCCATTCGGTAACGGGCGGTCTCGATCAGCGATAGCGCTTGCCGGGTGAGTTGTCTTGCATTGTCGTTCATGTGATTGAAATCCGTACTGGAGAAACAAAGAACCCCGCGTCAGCGGGGCTCCGGGTGGTCAGTGAGCGTGGTAGCTTTCTCGGAGCAGCGAAGCCTTGATGAAATCGGGGCTGTTAGGCATCTTCTGGGCTACGAACTGCTGGCGCTTCTCCAGCGGCCAGCGGCAGAACTCGACAATGGCAATTCTTTTTCTGGTAACATGTTGAACACGCATACCATTCCTCCTCTATGTAATGTGGTATGTGCAGAGGGCCGCACCGCTCTTCTACCTTCGTTGCGGCCCTTCTTTTTTGATATTACAGTATCATAAAATAATATCAAGAGATCAAAAAAAGATTCTGAAAGGTCTTGTTGATAGCAGCGGGTCATATTATGATCCGGAGAAAATGAGACCGAATAAGGTGATATAGCTATGGAAAACGAATGTATTGGGTGTGGCTGCACAGACTCTCGCGCTTGCGCCAGCGGTAATGAGCCCTGTCACTGGTTGGAGGTCGATGAGGCAATGGGGTTGGGTGTCTGCTCTAATTGCCCGAGCCATGTAGAAGAACTCAGGCAGCGCCAAGCTAATTTGGCTGAATTTGCGAAGGAAGAGATGAGCAGTGGCGCATCGGCAGAATGAGGTCGCTGCATCAGGAAGCTATGCTCTAATGTTGCGACGTGACAACTAAGGGGGCCGCATGGACCAGCAAGAATTCAAGACGCTGCCGGTTATCAAGCGCATCGAGGAGGTGGAGCTGCGCCGAGACCTGGGCGAAAGCAGCGCTGAGATTAAGGAAGCTCTGGGGCTTACCCGTTATGAGCTTTCACACCTCAACCGGTTGAGCAAAAAACTTTGCCCCGAGGCAAGGAAGCTCATCAAACGGAACAATCTGTCAGAGGGTCATGCCCGCGCCCTTGTGAGACTTCCTCAGAAAGCACAGGAAGACATCTTGAGGGATTCGCTGCACCGGAAGTGGAGCGTGAGAAAGCTGGAACAGCGGGTTCGAGACTACATTGCTGGCCGGGAGCCCACGCCCGACGCTTCCTACTACGAGCAATTGGCGACTCACATTTCAGACACCATTGGTCACCCCGTACAAGTTCGTCCCGACAAGACAAACACATCCAAAGGAAAGATCGTCATTACCTACCTCGGGCTGGATGCGTTCGATTCCGTGATGGAGAGAATGAACGTGAAAATCGGGGACGAGTAACTTTCACATGTGAAAGTTTTTGGTAGCGGTGTGTAAATGCCCGAAATGGGCAGAACGGCAGGCGTGGTTTTTGTCTGGTTGCTGTAGGGTGAAGCCAGAAGGGGAGCTGCCTTCTATAGCTTACCAACGCAGCTTGAATAAAACCGGGTTTTTTGTGCCTTGTAGTTTACAGTATCATGATATGATGCTATAAAGTTGACCAGGACATAGAGGAGCGAGCCAAAATGGCACAAGTAAACTCACTGAAGTCGCTGAACCGAGAATCAGCCGATGTATCGAAGAGCGATCTGTTTTCTGTAGCGCCGCAACTGTTGCTGGAAGAGGAAGGCTTCAACACCCGTGGTGCGTTCTGCGAAGACTACTACGAGCGCCCGGACATCAAGGCCGGTATTCGCTCGCTGGCGGACGCCTACAAGCGGGGTGACTACGTTCCGCCAATCATCGTGAAGGTTCGCGATGGAAATGTCTTTGTCCGTGAAGGGCACCGCCGTCGCCGCGCCATCCTTCTGGCGATTTCAGAGGGCGCTGATATTCGCAAGATCCAGGTTCTGGAACACAAGGGCGACGAGGCAGAGCAGACCTTACTGATAGCCACCAGTAACGATGGTCTTCCGCTCACTCCGCTGGAGAAAGCCGTTATTTACGGTCGGCTTGCTAACTGGGGGTGGAGCGATCAGGAAATTGCCGAACGGGTTAGCCGCACTGCTGAACATGTTCGCCAGGCTAAAGCCCTGCTGGAGCTACCGCTTGAACTGAAGCAAATGATCCAGGCCAACGAGGTCGCTGCCACCTATGCGTCGGAACTGTTCCGTGAGCACGGCGAAGCAGCGGTTCAGGTGCTCAAGGAGGCCAAAGCTGGAGAGGGAGAGGAAAAACCCAAGAAGCTGACTCGCAAGAAGGTCGAGAAAAAGAGTTCGCCCAAAATGGGTAAAAAGGTCGTTGAGGCTATGCACAAGAGCGTCAGCTCCCTCACCAAGCGTCTGGACACCATCAAGGAGGACGGGGACACCTTCACCCTCACTTTGACCCGCGATGACGTAGAAGAGCTTCAGGCGCTCCGGGAGAAGCTGGCAGAGCTGGAGGGCGAGCCCGAGGGGCAAGCCAGCGAAAACCAGCAGGAGTTGAGCTTGTGAGTAGCTCCGCGACGGATAAACACAAAATCGCCAATCAGATAGCCGCGTTCATGAATAATCACGGCTCTGAGGAAACGGGGAAACTGCTCTGCCGGGTGCTGCTCAGTATTGCTGAAGCCTCAAACGCTTCGGAGATCCAGTTTTCGGATAGCACGGGCGAGGTTCATGTCCGTGCGTTTCGCACTGATGACAAGAAACTGCACTGACCGTGCAAAGTACAAACGATAAGGATAATGATGGTTCGTCAAGTATCTGGAATTTTTGGAAGTCTCCTGCTGCTGGCATTCATGGTGATAAGCCTGGTGGGTGGAGCCAACCGCATGTTGTGGGTGAACGATGACAGCGCCATGAGCTATGGCTCTATGTCTGACTCTATAGTTAGGGACCGCCTGGGTGTGGAGTTGCCGTCAATTTGCCTGCATGACGAGCCGCAACACGTCGAATTCAAGAGGCTTCAGGGCGATGTCCTGGAGTTCCGTTGTTCGTGGCTGAGTGGGGGAGGACTGACCTGGTGGCCGTTCTACTCCGAAGTTGAAGTAAACGACGCACAGTCCGTGGCCGCCTTCAACGCCTTATTCAGCGGTGGTGAGCGCGATGAGTAGCCAGCTTGAACTCTTCCATGTCCAGGAAGCCTACTCACGGGCACAAAAGCCACTGTCCAATGAAGAACTTTATGAGTCCGTGGCAGAAATTGCCGGGATTCCTCAATCTGCACTGAGCGAACAAAGCGAGATAGGCAAAGCTCGCGTCAAACGCAGTAAGCTGAAGCGGAAAATCCGCTGGTATCAGCAAACACTGAAAACATTGAATCTGCTGGAGCGTGTCGAAGGGGAGCGGGGCGTCTGGCAGCTATCACAAGAGAACAAGAAGGGATTGCATGAGGCCCTTGGTGGGGTACGGCTCCTGGCCTACTCAACCAATCTGGGCCTGGCGGTTTGGTCCAGCAACAAGACGCTGTTCGCCGATCTGGACGAGCCGGTACACCTCTGCGTCACGTCTCCACCATACCCTCTGAGGATTCAGCGCGGATATGGAAACGTGGCCGAATCGCAGTGGGTGGACTTCATCACCGAGGCATTGGAGCCAATCGTCAAGAACCTGGTGCCCGGAGGTTCGGTCGTGCTCAACATCAGTAACGACATTTTTGAGCCCAAGCGCCCGTCGCGCTCACTTTACGTCGAGCGCATGGTGATAGCCCTGCATGACCGCCTTGGCTTGTCCCTGATGGATCGCTGGCCGTGGGTGAACCTCTCCAAGCCGCCAAGCCCTACGCATTGGGCCTGCGTGAATCGTCAGCAGCTTTGCTCTGGATGGGAACCGGTGTTCTGGTTTACCAACGATCCTGAGCGAGTCCGTTCCGATAACCGCCGTGTCCTTCAGCCTCATACCGAAAAGCACCAGCAGCTCATGAGTCAGGGCGGAGACAGCCGGATCGCCAGTTACGGGGACGGTGCGTACCGGTTGCGAGGTAATGCTTTCTCAGCGGTGACTGAGGGCCGAATCCCGAAAAATGTAATTCATCGCGGCCATCGTTGTGCCGATACCATTGAAGTGCGCCGCGTAGCCAAAGAACTTGGGTTGCCACCGCATCCAGCGATGTTCCCTACGGACATTCCTGAGTTCGCCATCCGTTTTTTGACCGAGGAAGGTGACCTGGTAGTGGATCCGTTCAGCGGTTCTAACAAGAGCGGGCTGGCGGCTGAAAGAAACAATCGGCGGTGGATGGCTTGCGATTTGGTACTGGAGTACATCCGGACACAGGCGGAGCTGTTCACTTCGTTTCCCGGATTCTGGTTGAACCCTGCGCTGGCTATGGTCGGCAGTAGCGCAAAGAACTGAAGGATGACTGTTTTGGCCGAGAAAATATCTTATGAGGAGATGCTTCAGCAGCTTGAGAGCAAGGGGATAAAGGTCGTGGGTGGCGCTCGACGCCTCTATGCTGCTCTCAACAACGGAGTAGCTGCGGACGTAAACGGCACCACTGGCCCTGTGAGAATCAAGTTGGTGGATGGTGCGGTCGTCGTAGAAGAGCAAACGCTCCACTAGGCTGGGTGAGAACGTCATGAAGCGACAGAAGTACCCTGCAACCATTGTGAAGGTCGGCGCTGTCCTCTACAGAGCCCATGGCTACGAATATGACGGGCGGATCAAAGTGGACGTGGACGAATGGATAGTTCGCTCTATCCAGCGCAAGCGGGGAGCTAAGTCGCGCTTTGGAATGACGTTGCCTCGATCACTCCAGGAAGATGCTGTCTACGTGAACGTGACCGAGAGGATACAAGGCATTACCTGGGGCAAGCGATCTTCCAAGCATGGCGATGTGGGTTGGTTCAAATCCATCTCCCAAGAATTCAGAGACCAGTTCAAGGTAGGCGAAGACCTGCCACCGGGGCTCTACACAACAAAGCTGGCCGCTCTGAAGTATGCACTGGCAACAGAATTGGAGTCAGTGAAGTGGTATGAGAACAAGCTGAAGGAAAAGCTGCCAGTTGATGAACGGCAAGAATGTGAAGAAGAGCTGGGCGAAGTGAGGCGGGTTATAACGGCGTTGAAAACTCGAATTACTAAGGCCCGGAAAACAAAATAAAAAAACGCTTTATTGAGCAAGAGGAGTAATAGCATGTTGATTTTGACACGCCGTATAGGCGAAACGCTGATGGTTGGTGACGATGTAAAAGTTACCGTTCTCGGGGTTAACGGCAACCAGGTACGGATCGGCGTCGATGCCCCGAAAAACGTAGAGGTTCATCGCGAGGAGATTTACTAGCGAATAAACGCAGAGAGAAGCAATGTTCACCAACAACAATGAGCAATACCATTCGCTCGTCATGGGGACTTCCGGAAAAGGCAAGTCTGTCATGTCAGAACGAGCGAGAACGAGGGCAAGACTCGAAGGACATCTGCTGGTGGATACCGAGATGTTCCGGGACGGGAAGGGTCTAAAGCCCTACGAGTATGAGTATGCACGTCGCCTCGTCCATGGATTGGATGGACGCCTGCCGCGAGAGCTGCGGAATAAGCCGGTAACCATCATTTCGGACATATCCAGGCCCCGGAAGCGCAAGTGGGAGCCCAAGCATCTGGTAACCACCGTGAATGGCATTACCTTGGACAGAAGGCTGATTCGGGACGCCTGTGTCCAACTGGAGGCGCTGTCAGGGATCTGGCTCAATCAGCCGCAAATCATCAAGCTAATGGAGAGAGCAGGCATTGATGAAACGCTGGCGGAATACGGAGAGGCCGAAACCCAGATAAGAGAAATGCTCGCTGAGGCGCTCTCTATGGAGCTGATAGGGCGTTCGTGGCCCTCCTGCGGCTCTCTCTACAATAGCGCGGAAAAAGCTGATACCGGCTTTGCTGAGGCGCTTGATCTAGCAGCGGAAGCTGCCGGTTATCAAGTGAGGTAGGCAATGGTGAAATCTTATTGGCTTATGGATCAGCACGGACATGTAGCAAAAGAAAACGTGCAGGCTCACTCGCACATTGAAGCGCTAACGAACACATTCAGTGTGGCAGGTCAGGATTTAATTAAGTGCGGCCCTTTCAGGTACGACTATGTGTCAGAAACCTTGGATAGAGAGGCAGCAGTAGTCGAACGCTTCTATTGGAAGCGACGCAGCAATAAGGGCGGCAAATGAATATGGTAAACCTGAAAAAAATAACTTTGATACTGCTGGCGGTGGTAGCGACGTTTGCGCTGGTCACTGTGTTTGCCGTATTTCGGGTCGGCCACCAGCACCAGGAGGCCGCTATCGCGTTCTGGGGCGACCAGTACGCCCCAGATGAAGACGCTGGCAGCATGGACTGGGGGTTCGTCGGTAATGTTGTGATCCCCAAGGGCGGCCCGATGATAGCGACCGACATTGCCGGTTGCACGGATACACCCTTGCCAATGGTCCCCATCAAGGTCAATGGCGAGGGTAAGGGGCAAGTGCTTTGCGGTGTCGGATCCGATGCCATTGTTACCGGCTTCGATGTGGAGAACATCCAGGATGCCGAACTTCGCGATGCGGTGATCGAGGTGCTCAATTCAGAATTCGGAAAAAGCGAGTTGGTCCAATGAACATCAATAAGCTCGCCGCAACTATAGTTCAGCTATTTCTGGTGCTCGCCTTCGTTCTCGCGGGCATCGGTATGTTCGGAAAGTTCATTCAAGGCACAGATGCCGGATTCTACGCGCTGGCAGGGTATTCCCTGCTGGCCGCTATTGGCTGGCTTGTAGTGTTCTTCGCAATTGCCGCGACCGCGCAATGGTTTCGCCGGAGAAGCATCGAGTCGGCTTGCAACAAGGGTAAATGAGAGATGACTGATAAAAAGAACCAAACTGGAACCATCCATGTCGAGCCAGTCAACAACTGGCGAGAGCTGGTGGTGACATTCCTCGCTCGCGCAGTCGCACTGACTGACGATGAAAGGAAGAAAATCGAGGAGGCCCTCCCGGAAGACGGGAAGGAACGAGCCACGGTGTCGATACTGCATAAGAACCTTCGGGCAGGTGGTCATGATGAGCTGGCGGAAAAAATAGAGCCATTCATGCTTGAAGGCACATTTGGCCCGATTTTCGATAATGCAAACATGAAGGTGAAAATGTCCGTTCGCGACGAAGCCCCGAACTTCTTCATGGATGAAGCACACCTCCTCCACGACCCTGGGACATCGAAAGGATTCAACCGGCTTAGGATGAGAAGCACCTTTGTCTCTGGTCTGGGAGGCTGGGCCATTGGTGAGGAATACGATGACCGCTATGACACCGAAGTCGGCGGAAACCAGCTACTCGTTAGCCAATCAATCAACGAGCAGGGCGAGATTGAGGGCGGGTTACCCACCTCGATGAGCATGGATGAACTTGCAGCTATCCCCAAGCGACCTACGCCGCCTCAAATCGTGGACTACCAGGAAGACAAACGCTACACGCTTGAAGAGGCGGAAGGGATCGAGGAGTTGGCTCCTGTTGTGCAACGCCTCAAAGAGCGTATCGCTGAGTACGACGCCAAGCTAGCCGAAAAGACCAGTTGTAAGATTGCTGAAGCCTACCAGCGCGACTTGGAAAAGCCTGAGCTGAAAGCCTTCAAGGAAATGTCTCGCTATAGCCGTAAGTACGGTTTCCCGATGGTTTGCACCTTGGGTGATAAAAGCGAGGAGCAGCAGCTCCATTGGGCCGCTTGCTTGCTTCTTGAAGTCGCTGGGACGTGGCCCAGAGAGGACATCCCAAAACAACTCACCTTTGAGCGAGGCACAGCCTTGTTTAACGATGCTCAGCAGCTCCTGGCTAATGGCCTTGGTAATGCTCGGCAAGTATCGGGAGGGTGATTGTAATGGGCATCTGTAGAACCTATGGCACAAGCACCCACGCACCGGAATACAGTTCTACGAGCATAGGCACTCCGAGCTGGTCAGGTCTGCCTGAAGCCGAATTCACGGCGGAAATATCCGAAGACCTCCGGGTCTTTATTGAATTTGAAGCTGCACGACAAGGACACAACGACAGTGTTCAGAATCGTGTTGGCGAGAACCGAGCATTTTTTCACGATGACTTCCTTGGTGGGTGGCCTCAGCGAATGTGGTTGAAACATTACGAACAGGGAGTGGTGTCCCAGAGCACCCCAAGGGAACAGAGATCTAACAGGAACAAGCGTAAATGAAATATTTTTGTATAAGCCGAGATAAACTTGGCTTGATGATTATTGTGGGCTGTCTGCTCGTGTTTGGCTATGACATCATACTGCTGATTACCGGAGCTGAAGATGTCCGCGATTTATATACTCCTGATAATCTCCCTGCCTCCGCAGCCTATTTTGAGTACAGGGCAATAGTGACGGCAGAGATATTCGGTCATCTCCTGTTCTTTTTAGCTGGATTACTTGAAGCTGTCCGGATGTTTTCACGGGCTCTCAAGGCGAGGCGTACCAAACCAAAAAAAGTTTAACCTCAAAGATCCCATGCAAAGCGACTGAAAACCTGGTGAAGCGATGCCAGGTTTTTTTATGCTTACGTCTTTACAGTATCATGCTATGATTCTATAAAAGGGTCGCCGGTTGAGTATTTTAAATCAGGAGAAAGCAATGTTTGTGGTGTTTGATTCAGAGAATGTCTGGGGGATAGGCTCTACTGAGAATGAGGCGCTCAGCGACGCTGAAAAGTGGGTACATGAGGGGGATGGTGACTTTAATACACTTCGTTCTTCCGGGGAACTCATTCTGGCTAAAGCCAATGAAGAGTTGGTGTCCCTCATCGAGCGTAAAGGCGGAGAGAACACCAAACTGCGCAAAGGTGAAGATGGGCAAGCGCATTTACTGAGTTAGAGAGACAGGAAATTGAAAGAATACTTTATATATTGGAAAGCCAGAAGAAGCGGATTTATCCAGCACAAAAAAATGAAAGGACGAAGTGTCTGGGCTATTTCTCCGGATGCACCAAAAGAAGTTAAGGAAATTGGACCGAGCATCCCAAGAATGCAGGTCGTTCTGTACTCAATAGTGGAAGCAGTAAAAATCATGGTGTGTTTTCTGGCTTTACTAACATTGGTACAGATCTATTACAAGGGGATATAGAATGTCCGAACAGAACAAAGAAACAGCCGTATTCTGGGCGCTTTGGGGTATAGGCCCCGTATGCGCCATGCTGGCCGTGGCTGCCAGCGGCTGGACGCAAATGCTGGGGGAGGGGTATCTGTCTTTCATGGCCTTACTGAATGCTGCCCTGGCCGTGGCCGCAGTGAACTCATCACGGCTACGCGACAAGCTGGCGCAAGCGCGTGTGGCGCGAAGAACACCTCCGCTGATCGAGTGGGCGAGCATTGGTATTTCGATCCTGGTCGGCATCGCGCTGGGGAACCTCGTCCTGATAGTCTGCCCGGTCGTGTATGGTGTATTGAAACACCGGTTTGAGCATCTCTATGTTCAACCATCGGAAAGCTAAGAGGTGGTTTCCATGTTGATACGAAACGGCGAACGGCTCTCCTTTGGTCAGATTCTAACAAGCCTATGTATGGGGATAGGGGTTGTCTCGGGAGCCATGCTGCTGTTCGCGGTTGCAATGGTCATTACCGACTCTCTTACCAGAGCTATCACTGGAGCCTCGTTTGAGGATATGCCGGAGTTCATGGAGCTGCTGAAGCACTTGGCAGTCATCCTCTCGTTCGCGATAGGCAGCAAGTATGCAGCTCGCGGCCTTGGTGCCGGAATTTCCGCATGGGTACTTTGGGCCGGAGTGCTGGTGGCCGTAGACTCAACGCTAGGTTGGATCCTGGGTATGACCTTTGAGTGGGAAGACGTTGCTATTATCGTAGGAACCTCTGGTATCGTATTCGGTGCAGAATGGGTTTTCAGGAAAGCGGAAAGGGGCAAAGCCTGAAATGAAGAACCAATTTGCGGTGAGAAAGCCCTGTGCGAACTGCCCGTTTAGAAAGGATGACAAGGCTATCAGCCTCCAGCCGGGGCGACGCGAGCAAATAATCGAAGATCTCCTGTCAGGTAAGGACTCGACATTCCACTGCCACAAAAGCGTCTATCGCAACGATGGCCGCAATCACGACGAGGACGGAAACTATCAGCCGGTAGATGTGAGCCACTGCCCTGGCGCTGCTGCTGTAGCAAGAAAGTTCGGTCGGGACACAGTAATGGTTCAGGTAGCCAGCCGCCTCGGAGCAATCGGGCATGACCATTACGATGAGGCCCTTGAGCAAACCCTAGAACCAGAAGCCCTCAACATCGACACAAAACGGGCAAGAATTTAACTCCAAGACCATCCAACTGAGCATCAACGAGGTGCAACCATGTCAGATGTCGAATTCAATCAAGCCAACAGCAATGAACTATCTATGAAGCAAGGGACGGTAGTATTCGTCGTTTGCTACGTGGCACTCCTGGCATTCTTCCACGCCTGCTGGAAAGACCAGCTTGGACAGCCATTCTTCTCGGCAACTCCCCTTGAAAACATAACGACGCTCCTGGTGGCAGTGATACCCGGCGCGATGCTCCTCTGCGGCTTTACGATTGAGCTATGGGTGAAAGCCACCACTCGAAGGAAGGTGGGTCACGCATAATGGGGGTGAAGCCGTACAAGCCGGGAGAACACCCGGCAGGATTTGTTGGGTTTCGTGTGACGGTCGCCTACGGTGACAACTACCACCAGCGATACTTCAGCACAGTCGCGGCAGAAAGCCAGACGGACGATGACCCGTACTTTCGATACCAGCGGCTGAGTGCTGAAAAGCAGGATGTTGAATGGCAGTTAGAAAGTTTGCGCTATCAGTACCAGCGATTCGTCACACAGAATCACCCAACAACCAAACCAGAGCGGGGAGTCGGGGTCCACTGCATCACCGCATCTTTCTTCCTCGACAGGAGAAAGACCTGGCAGGCCGGGTTCACGGTGTCGCGGGATCAAAATGAAAAGGGACGCCGGAAGCCGAGCAAGCGATTTACGTTCTGCACGAGGCCCTTCTCGCAGGTCTGGAGAGATGTCGTTCACTTCTGGGCAGATGAGCACGGGATTGAATCGTCTGACCGGGACCGCGTTCTTGCGTCACCTCCGGATCCTGAGCAGTTCAAACGGCTGCGAAGGCGTATGAATGAGCATGATGGCTACGAAATACCCGTTGAGGCCCTGTCAGCCGTTTTCGCGGAGCAACGGGCCGAGATTGCCCGTAAGCGCTCTCTTCAGAAAGCGAAGGAGATGAAACTCGCTGCGGGGGCGCTGAATCCACCAGATGACCATATCCAGGCAGAGATGGCTGCGTGGTTTGAACGGGAAAAGGGAATGCTGGCGGAAAGTGAAAACTAATTGCTGACAACCAAACGCAAATGAGATAGGTTGCTAATAGTTCGTAGCTAAGCTGCGCATTTTGATGCTTGATAACTCAGGATTAGGAGTATATATGCGCTTATTGATCGCAGAGAAACCATCTATTGTAAGTACACTGAAGGAGTTCGAGCTGCTCTCTCAGGATATTGAAGTCGTCTATACTTTTGGCATTGGCCTGTGGCGATACAAGCTGCCAAAGTTGTCTTTTCCCAGCATTCCTTTTACATCTCCGCCTTCTTCTCTCCGCCCGCAGCGATTCAAACCGAGAAAGCTACTTCTGGATGGTTCCGGGAAACCGATTATTTCACTTTCGGATACCGCTACCAGGGAGGAGCACCAGGCAGCGCTCGATCACCTGGTTAACTACTTGGCAGACAAAATGCCGAGCTATACGGAGGTTATCTGCGCAGTTGACTGTGACCGCACGGGTTACGGATCGGCCAACCAGCTATTGGAGAGAGTCGGCGAGGCAGGTGAGACGCCGATTCACTGCTTGTATCTTGTGTCTACGGACAGGAAAACGGTGGAAAAAGCCTGGACCAAAAGAGCCGATAATAAGTGGGAGCCAGACTCGCTCGCGCAGCAATTGGCTGACCAGCAAAAAGCGAAGCAGACGTTCGATTACTGGTGGAACGCAAACTCGTCTGTGGTGCTTTCTGAGCTTTGTAAGTGGACTGGCCTGAAAGCTGAACCGCTAATATCGAAGTACGAGCTGATGCTTATTGCGCTAATGGATTCGGAAGATCGCCCGCTGAACGTGGATGAAGTGATGCGCCTGATGGATAAATGGCGAGGAACGGGAAAATATAAGCAGGATGGATATATCGGCATTGGCAGCGCCATGTCCAGAATGGCTATATTTGAAAGCGCCTGTAGGCGTGGTGCCTTGAGCGTCAAGAGCGACGGAGACAAGAAACTGTACGCACTCTCACGCGCCGGAAAAGAGTTCGTTGAGAACCTCCACAAAAAGACCTTCGATCCAGACCTTCCTTTTCGCCTGGATAGCTGGTGCCGGGAAAGTGACTATGCCGCTATGGCGAAGTACACCAGAACCGTGTTTGGGCGGCAGCTAAGGCATCAGCGCCAAAAGTGGAGCGATGGCACGAAGTTGACTTTGGTGCAGTTGCTTAATGGCAACTGGGGTGAGTTCAGCCGGTTCATCGCAAAAGAGGCAGGTGTCGAGCCAACGAAAGAAAAGGTGAGAGAAGCGTTTGAGATGCTACCAGCGGACGTGCAGGAAGTTGCTTTCAAGCATGGTCTGAGCGATACCGTATTCTGCAACCGGGCGGAAGAGATCTTGCGGGGACGCTTGACTAAGTGAGGAGGTGAATCAGAGCCCTCACGGGCTCTGCTAAATAGGATGGTGGGTTTAGGCAGCTTGCTCGTTGTCGATAGGGCGTACCATCCACTGACGCTTTTCGCTTCGACGCTCGGTAGGCAGGTGGTAGCGAATGTAACCTTGCTCTACCAGCTCATCGAGCAGCTCATCAAACTGACAAGCTCCTTGCGAACATTCCCGGCGAGCTTTTGATATGCCTCTCTGGTCCATCTTTCCATTGTCGGCCAGCCGAACCAGCGTGGCGAGCAGCTCCAACCCTTCCATTGATAGTTCGTCATCCACAAACAGGTGTTCTGCTACTACAGTGAATTCTATCGCTGGCATCAATTGCTCCTTACTACTCGAATGTGACGTAACTCTGTAACTTCCGGGCTAAGGTCAGAGCCCGTAGCAAAATCTATGCTGTAGCCGCCATCAGCATTACCGGAATCGTCAACTCGCGCTGTAGAACTCCAGTAAGTGGCCGAAGGCGTGTCCGGGAAAAACTCCAAATTGATTGCTGGGCTATGGCACTGTGGATCCACCAGAGACCCCAGTTCCTTGATGTTCGGCAGCCGCCAATCAGCATGGCCGCCGAGACCACCACTGGAGTTAAACTGCTCAACAGTGGTGAGCGCATCATCCCAGTCCAAGTTTGCCGCAATACCGCTGCAACCACCTGAAGACCAGTTTTGACCAATACTGCATGTTGCCCACATCAAGCCGGTTTTCGCATCGGTTATAGTTCCATCGCCGTGGTCGATGTATTGCTCCGGGTCAATGCGAGGCTTAATTGTACTGTCCTTGCAAACCTGCGCCATAACATGGGTATTGGCGAACACCGTAACGACAGCACAAAAGATAAGAGTAGGGGTTCTCATTGTTTACTCCTTACGGCCATGAAGCCTTGGTAATAGCTTTTCTGACAAAGTTCGACTTCCCCATCCTGGTAGTCATAGCACCAGGCAGAGGCTTCATTGTCGGCAGCCGGGGTGCCGCTGAGGTAACTCACTGAAGACTTGAGGTTTGAGAAGAATGTACCTTCCGGACGCATTGTTCCGTCCAGCTTGTCGTAGTTGGCGAGAGAGCGGAGTTCGCTGACTTCGGGCATACGCCAGTCATCGAAGCCGCAGGTGCCTTGCAGGTTCATCTCCTGGATGTAAGCGGCGGTGTCACAATGCAGATCGAACCGGCGTCCACCGCTGTAACGGAAACCGCAGTACCCATATTCGGCGGTCACGGGCTCGTCTTTATCCAGCCTGTTATCAGAGGTTCTGAGATAGCCTGAGTTGCCGCCGTTGTTCGCAGCCTCTTCATTGTGCCAGCCGTAGACAAAGTTCCCCGCCCGCCACTGCTCGCCAGTTGGCGTGTTCAGCACCGTAGCGCCGTCGCCATCGGTTGACTCAATGGTGAAATCAGCCTGCTTGTTTTCCCAGACCAGTCCAGTGACGTTATCCCGGACGCAACTCCATGAGCTGGCTGAAGAGGGGAGGGGGTTACCATTAAGGTCGAGCTTCGTGTAAGAGAAGCCTGCGTGTCCGTCAGTGGACAATTGGGATCCATCTGCATCCCGACCAAAGGAAGCATCTTGCCCTGGGTGACTAGAGGGCTCGAACGCAAGATCGCCGACTACACCGTCACTGTAGCTGGTCAAGCCGGTATCGTTGAGCGTGGTGTCACCCAGAATGATAACCGTGTGCGTCGAATTGCCGTCTGAGGACACCGCGCCATTCTCAGGCTGTTTCAACGAAACAAAGACCGTTTCGCCGCCCTCGGGGATTGTGTCCGGGAGAATGGCAAGCTCAATCTCTTTGAAAGTCTCGCCGACAGCGAAGGTCAGGTGGTTATCGCCATCCAACTGGTAGTCACCGTTTTCGAGCGCTGTACCGCTGAGAGAAATGGTGGCAGAGACCTCAAAACCGCTGGGAGCTGACAGGGACACCGGAACGATCACTGAACCCACGGTCTCCGATACGGATTGCTGTTCCATGTCAAAGGCAATCTCTGGCGCGTCGTCGTCATTGCGCAGAGTGACTGTGGCAGTTTTCCCTCGGGTACTGAGGTCAGCGTTCGTGGCCGACTCCAGGTGTACCTTGAAGGTTTCATCCGGCTCGTGAATGTCATCACTTTGCACCGTCAGGACAATTTCAGCACGGCGCGTACCAGCAGGAATCGTCAGCTTCCCGCCAGAAGCAGCGTAGTCCTCGCCATTTACGGCAGTCACATCTTCAAACGAGTAGGTTATTTCCACATCCTCACTGGGGGTCGCCGAAAGGCTAATCGGTAGCGTCAGTTCAGTGTTCCCCCGGCTGCCCTCGTTCACACTCGCCCCATCTACAGACACCATGGGTGTGGTGCTTTGTTCGTTTGTCGTATCGCTACCATCCTCACCAGCTCCCCCGCACCCTGTCAGGGCAATGGAGATAAAGGCAGACAGTGCGCAAATCCGACCTATAGGTTTGTTGCATCGGTTAACTTTGCTCCGGTAGAGCATAGGCGTTCTCCTTGTAGTTAATCAGTCGTTATAAGCTGTTTTTTTGCGCCGGGACTTGATTGGCTTGATTCCGGTGCAGTTGGGGTAGTTCGAGCAGCCCCAGAACGAAGAGGCTTTCTTCCCGTCCTTCGGCTTCCCTTTGCGTCGTAACATGGGCGAGTCGCACTCCGGGCACTTAGGAGCGTTCTTCGGCGGCTCGTTCGCTTTGGCCGGGTCAACCGGCTTTCCACGGTTGTCGTTGTAGGTTTTCTTGCAGGCAGGGTTCTGGCAGCCCCAGAAGAAGCCTTTCGAGCCCCGGATGCGGTTCATCTCACCGCCGCAGTTGAAGCAATCGTGTGTAGGCGGCTTTGCTCCCTCGAACGCTTTGGAAAGAGGCCCTCCGTCTTGGGTTAGTGCCGCCGAGTTCGCCTTGAGCTGGTCCACCAGCTTGCAGATCCACTGGGAAATTTGGTTCATGAAAACGGTCATGTTGCCGTTGCCTGAAGCGATTTTCTCCAGCTCCTGTTCCCAGGCCGCAGTCATCCCCGGTGACTTGATGGCTGGCGGCAGAACCGTGATCAGTGCGTGAGCCTTGTCTGTGGCAATCAACACCTTCTTCTGGCGCTTGAAGTATCCCTTGTCCACGGCCCCCTGGATGATGCCTGCCCGAGTCGCTGGAGTGCCAAGGCCAGCCGTATCCTTCAGGATCTGGCGGAACTTCTCCTCAGTGACGAACCGGGCAATGTTCTCCATGGCCGCCAATAGTGACGACTCAGTGAAATGTGCCGGTGGACGAGTCATTTTGTCCTCAAGCAACGAATCACGAATCATCGCGGGCTCGCCATGATTGACCCGAGGCAGTTTCTCTTGCTCCTTCGGATTGTCGTTCTGATCGGAATCATCTTCCGGCGAGCTTTCACTGTCGGAGTTGAACAGCACCTTCCAGCCTTGCTTGGTCGGTGTTTTACCTGTGGCCGCGAACAAGTGGTTGCCGCAGGTAACCTCGATGTTGGTGCGGTTGAATTCAAAGGCGCTGTAGAACTGTGCTATGTAAAAGCGCCGTATGGCGTCGTAGAGATTGAACTCAACCTCGGACATCTTGGTAATGTCCGTTCGTGCCGGTGTGGGAATAATCGCGTGGTGCGCGGTTATCTTCTTGTCATTGAAGGCGCGAGACTTGCGGCTCGGATCAGCACCAGCCACGAGGCCGGATACGCTTTGGTCGGACAGGATCAAGCCCTGAAGGATGTCAGGAATGTCCTCTCGTTGCGATTCAGGCAGGTAGCGGCAATCGGTACGCGGGTACGTGGTAGCTTTGTGCGTTTCGTACAGAGCTTGAGCAGCATCGAGAACCTGCTGAGCCGTGTATCCCCAGCGTTTACTGGCGTACTGCTGGAGAGAGGTCAGATCGAAGGGCAGGGGGGCAGATTCCTTCCCGGCCTTTGTTTCGGCCTTACTGATAATGGCCTGAGCACCTTCTACCTGTGCGGCCACCTGCTCAGCGTATGTCTTGTTGGTACAACGGCCATGATCATCGCTGCATTCTTCAGGAGCTACCCAGTTGGCAGTGAACTGACCGTTCTGCACAGAGACGCCAACGGTTAGTGTCCAAAACGGAGAGGGCTTGAAGTTGGCGATCTCTCGGTCACGCTGACAGACGAGCGCCACGGTGGGTGTGATGACCCGGCCTACATGCAGCGTCTGATTGAAACCCACATCGCGGGTCAGGACGGTGTATAGCCGACTGACGTTCATGCCAATCAACCAATCAGCTCGCTGGCGGGCCATAGCGGCGTAGTAGAGCGGCATGGTATCGCGCCCGTCCCGGATGTTTGCCAGGGCCTTACGGATGCTGCTCTCGTCCAGAGCGGTTAGGCATACGCGCTTCACTGGCCCTGAGTACCGCGTTCTGTCCATGAGTGACCGAGCAATAGCCTCGCCTTCGCGGTCATAGTCGGTAGCGATGTAGACCGTTGAGGCTTTCTTCAGCAATCCTTCGATGACTTTGAACTGCTTGAAGCCTGTTTTTCGGACCTTGGACTTCCAGTTATCAGGAGCTATGGGCAGTGTGTCGAGAGACCATGACTTGAAGCGTTCGTCATAGTCATCAGGCATGAACATTTCGAGCAGATGCCCGTAGGCCCAAGTGATCGTTCGGTTATTCCCGTCATGCAGGAAACCTTCGCCCCGCTGGCGCACTCCCAGCACCGCTGCCAGGTCGTTCGCCTGGGATGGTTTTTCACAAAGATAGAGTTCCATTACCCCTCCTGTTTCTTCTGAGGTTCAACAACCAGATAACGAACGGAGGAAGAGGCAACGGATCCAGCAGAATCTTCGTCGGCCTGCAAAGACTGGTGCAGGGAAAATTCCGCTTCCATTAAGGATTTCCATGGAATGACCAAAGGCCGGATTTCGTTGTAATCCTGAGCCAAGCTCTCAAGAATGCCGGTGATTACACACATAGCGTCACGAGGGGAGCCTCGCGAACCGGCCTCTTCCAACATTATGTGCAGCGCGTCGTAGAGTTCGGCCTTTCGGTCCAGTGCGTCCTCGCTGCTAGGAGGCACTACTTGCTGAGCGCTGCGCATGGGTTCACCCGAGACTTAGGACGGACGCTCTCTCGAACAATGTCACGTTGAAACGAACTGATCTCAGTACCAGTGCAGAAGCCAGTCCATGCGACCAGGTACGCTTTGTAGTCATGCTCTGGCGCGGCGCAGGAGCCCTGGAGGATGTCGGGAACATTGGCTTCCCCACCGTGGCGAGTCACAAAGCGCCAGTCGGCCTCGTCCATACCCTTGCCGCCATCACAGAAACGCTCCCACCGGGAGAGTTCGTAGAGTGAGTAACCTTCTTTACCCTTGGGCTCGCCGGAGTCATCGCTGGTCGAAGAGTCCTTCACGGTGACGTTGACGATAGGCTTTTGCTTCTTGGCGCTATCAATCGCATCGACCGCCTCAGCGATGTTGCTGGGGGTGTACGGGTTAGCTGCATCGGTCTTCGGGATAGATGCCTTGCTGCCGGAATCGTAGAGGTTGCCTTCGCCCAGAACGTGAATGTAAGCCGGTTGACGAACAGCCGCGCCACCGCGCCCCATGTTGTCCCATGAGAGAGTCAGGTCTCGGGTGACTCGCTTCTGCTTGGTTTCGACGACTTTGGGTTCAGGCTTTTGCTTGGGCTCCGGGGAGCTGGCGCAACCAGCCACCAGAGCGACACTGATAAAAAGGAGGGGGATCCGCTTCATTGAGTATTTCCTGTTCAATCAAAAAAAGACCCCGTAAGTCTACGGTGTCACGGACTGAACACAGGCAGCTCTAATTGCCCAATTTGGACAGAAACGCGGTTCAGGGTCGATTTCAAAATCTGGGAGGATTAGCCATCCTCAAAATAACTTGGTTTGGTCTAGTCCGAATGTTGAGCACCCTGAAAGGTATATTTGGCCGAACTGCGCCCACAGAGCAAAAGAAGGGCGCGTTGGCCGTAGTAGATGAATATGACGAGGAAATCCCTCGATACCCGCCGTTCGCCAAAGGTTTGCCCGTCGCCCCCATTGATAAGGTGGTGGCAACGCAGGACGAGCTGGTGGAGCGTATCCGTAATGCTTTGGGCTTCAATCGGGAGCAACACCAGGAGCTGATCCTCCCGGTGATTCATCGGTACGCAGAATTTGTGCATTTGCTGCCAGCATCTGAGGCGCACCACCACCGGGGCGCTGGCGGTTTGTTCCGGCACGGCCTTGAGGTCGCCTTCTGGGCAGCCCAAGCGTCCGAGGCCGTTATCTTCTCGATGGAAGGTTCTCCGCGTGAGCGCCGGAACAACGAGCCGCGCTGGCGCTTGGCGAGCTGCTTCTCGGGCTTGCTGCATGACGTAGGCAAGCCCCTGTCCGATGTGTCCGTAACGGACAAAGATGGTTCTGTTACCTGGAATCCGTATGCGAACACACTATATGGCTGGGCGGCACACCATAAAATCGACCGGTATTTCCTGCGCTGGCGGGACAACCGCCACAAGCGGCACGAGCAGTTCTCACTGCTGACCATTGAGCGGATCATTCCGCCCAACGTCCTGCAATACCTATCGGAAGCTGGCCCGGAGATTCTTGAGGCTATGCTGGAGGCAATAGCGGGCACCAGCACAAACCAGCCAGTCACCAAGCTCATGTTGAAGGCTGACCAGGAGAGTGTTGCCCGCGACCTCAAGCAAAGTCGTTTGGATGTGGACGAGTTTTCCTATGGCGTCCCAGTCGAGCGGTACGTGTTCGATGCTATCCGCCGCCTAGTCAAAACAGGCAAATGGAAGGTCAACGAGGCTGGCGCTCGCGTATGGCACCTGCACCAAGGGGTCTTCATCACCTGGCGGCAGTTGGGTGATCTATACGAGCTGATCTCCAAGGACAAGATACCTGGTATCCCCCGCGACCCTGACACGCTGGCGGACATCCTCATCGAGCGTGGCTTTGCCATTCCTAACAAGGTGCCAGGGAGCAACGGCGAATCAGCGCATTATCGCTACTGGGAAGTATGCCCTGACGTGCTCCAAGAGGGGCGTCCTGCCGGGTCGGTGAAACTCCTCGGTTTGCGGCTTGAGTCCCACGAGCTGGTATTTACAACAGAGCCTCCGGCACCAGTGAAGGCTGTCATCGTCGGCGAGAGGGAAGAGCCGGAGATTCAGTTTGCAGACCTCGACGGTGACACTGAAGGCCAGCAATCGGCCTCAGAGAGCGATGATCCTGATGGCGACGGTGAGGAGTCCGGTGGCGAAGTACAGTCAGGAGAGTCGCGTCCGAGCGGGTTGGAGGATGCGTATGAAGTGGCTGCAAGCGTTCCTGAAATTGGTGCTGACGGTGCAAACCCGCTTGACGGTCTGATGGGGGGAGCTGACGGGATGGACTTCCCGTTTGATGCCTTTGGGATGGACCAACCAGCCCAGGATGCTCCAGCAGCACCAGCAGCTCCTGAAGAGGACTCTCCTGCATCTTCCCAAGGTGATGAAATACCTCCGCTGGTGGATGAGATACCTGGCAGTGTCCCAGAGGATAACTCCGAGCCGCCCTTCATGGATGAGCCATCATTCATGGATGCACCGCCGATGGACCCCAATTCCATGATGGGCTCCCCTGAGCCTCCATCTCCTATCGGCAAGCCAATGCCTGCAATGGCAGACATGTTCGCATCGACGGATGAGACCGCTTTGGACGTTAGCAGCCTGTTCCCTGGTCAGAGCCCTAAAGGGTCGGGCGGTGGAAATAGTGCCAAGGCTGCCAAGAAAAACGGTTCACCCAAGCCAGCCGAGAAGGGCAAGGCAGCGCCGCTGAAAGCGGCAGTGCAGCCTGCGGCGGATGGGGACAAGGCCCCGTCACCCAAGGTGGAGAAGAAACAAGCGAGAGCGAAGCTCGATGCTGCGCTGAGAGGCTTGCCCTCTAACGTCCAGAAGATACTTGAACAGGCAATTTTCCCCGTTCTTTCTGGCGAGAAACTGTTGGGCGACGTGCTCTGCATGTTCCAAGGGCAGGCAGCCATCCTCTATCCAGAAGGGGCTGACGCTCTTGGCGGGGCATCTGAAGTGCTTTCCAGTCTTTGGGATGCTGGCGCGGTAGCCGGAGACCCGGTAATGCCAGGCAAGAAAATTCAGACGTTCAAAGGGATGAAAGGGCTGGTGCTTGCACCGGGTATCTCATCGCTGGTTGTCGATGCTCTGAATGAAGCCGAATCAAGCATGGAAGGGATACAGGATGTGCTTCTTGGGGGTGCTGGCGGGCGGAAGAACAAGAAAGCGCCGAAGGCTGGCAAGAAGAAGCCGACATCGAGCGAGCAGGGCAACCGAAAAGCTGGAGGTCATGATGCACAGAATTCAGCGGCGAAGCAGCCAGAGAAAAAGGTACACACGGAAAAAGCTCAGACGGAATCTGTGCAGCCGAAACAAAACAGCACACCGGTTCGCCGTCCAGAGAAATCCGTAACGCCTCCTCCCAGTCGCCCTGAGCCCAAACCGGCCAAGAAAGAAGTGGACATCCCAGAGATTGAAGAGAACACGCTGCTTCCGAAAGGGCGAGGCCAGATGACGGCGGATTTTGATGACATCAAGCCCAAAACAATGACCGTTGAGGCGGCTATTGCACAGCTAAAAGAGATGATTCTGAAGCGTGAAGGGCGCTGGATAACCAGCGCTGTCACGAAGGAAGGAGGGTTCCTAGTTACTAGCGGAAAGTCACTGGACATCATTGCCGGTGAGTTTGCCGACCTGAGTAAGCATAACCTGCGAGGTCACCTGAAGAGAGGCCAGGCTGATCCGCCCATGATGTATAAGCAGGGCAAATTGTATTTGGTCCTGAAGGAGAACAACGAAGCATGAAATATAACGCTCTTGAATATGAAATGCCCTGGCGGCCTAACTACGAGAAACAGGCTGTAGCTGGGTGGCTGGCCGCGAGTGCGGCAGCGGTAGCCGTGAACCACTACAGCCCCATGCCATCCGACCCCTTCTACTGGATGACAGGTATCTGCGGTGTAATGGCGATGGCCCAGTTACCCAAAGCCATTCGACTGGCGAACCTTCAGAAGCACCTGCGGGGCAGGGAACTGGAGTTCATCAGCATGAAGGAACTACAGAAGACCATTAAGGGCCATCCAACTGAAATGTGGGTTGGCTCAGGTTTCGATTGGGAGAATCGGCACACACAACGAGCCTTTGAAATTCTCAAACGGGACTGGTCGAGTATCGTCAACTTTGAAACGACGACAGAGAAGGTCGTGCGCCTGGCAACAGGCAAAAAGAAGAAGCCGAAACCGATTGGGGCTCCGTGGATCCATGGGTTGGAGCCTCAAGAACAGACACTGATGCAGGACTTGGATCACACCGAAGGCCATACGCTGATTGTAGGCACCACGGGTGCCGGTAAAACCCGTATGTTCGACATCATGATTTCTCAGGCCATCATGCGTGGTGAGGCGGTGATCATTATCGACCCGAAGGGTGATAGGGATATGCGCGACAAGGCCCGCCGCGTGTGTGAGGCGATGGGCGAACCTGAGAAATTCGTCTCCTTCCACCCGGCGTTCCCTGAAGAGTCTATCCGTATTGACCCGCTGAGAAACTTCACTCGTGTCACGGAAATTGCGAGCCGTCTGGCAGCACTCATTCCCTCCGAGGCGGGAGCGGATCCATTCAAGAGCTTTGCCTGGCAGGCTTTGAATAATATCGCTCAGGCCCTGGTTATGACTTACCAGCGCCCGAACCTTGTGCTGTTGAGACGATTCCTGGAAGGCGGGCCAGCCGGGTTGGTTATCAAGGCCGTAGAAGCCTATGCAGAGCAAGTCATGCCTGAATGGGAAGCCGAAGCTGAGCCTTACAGAGAAAAGGTCAAAACCGGCAGCAAAGAGAAGAAAGCCTTCGCGATGCTGCGTTTCTATTACGATGTGATTCAGCCGGTTCAGCCAAGCTCAGAGCTTGAAGGCTTGCTCAGCATGTTCCAGCACGATTCAACGCACTTCTCGAAGATGGTGGCTAACCTGCTGCCGATCATGAACATGCTCACCTCTGGCGAGCTGGGCAAGATGTTGTCCCCGGATGCAGGCGACCTGAACGATACTCGCGGAATCACCGATACCGCGAAGATCATCAACAATGGACAGGTGGCATATATCGGCTTGGACTCGCTGACCGATAGCATGGTGGGCAGTGCCATTGGTTCCATAATGCTGTCCGACCTAACCGCTGTTGCCGGTGACCGCTACAACTTCGGCGTGAACAACCGGGTAGTGAACATCTTTGTTGACGAGGCCGCAGAGGTCATCAACGACCCGTTCATCCAGCTCCTGAACAAAGGTCGAGGTGCAAAACTTCGACTCTTCGTTGCAACCCAGACCTTCTCCGACTTCGCGGCTCGTATGGGCAGTAAAGATAAGGCTATTCAGGTCTTGGGGAACCTCAACAACAAATTTGCTTTGCGTGTGCTTGATACCGAGACACAGGAATACATCACCAGCAACCTGCCCAAAACCCGCGTGAAATATGTCATGAGGACACAAGGCCAAAACACGCATGGGGATGAGCCAATCATGCACGGGGGTAACCAGGGCGAGCGACTCATGGAGGAGGAATCGGACCTGCTTCCACCGCAGTTGCTGGGGATGCTCCCGAACCTTGAGTTCTTTGCAACGATCTCTGGTGGGAGGCTGATTAAAGGCCGACTGCCAATCCTTCAATAAGTACGTCGCCATGGCAGGCAGTGAAACACGAAAGTATGAGGTTACTCCGATGGCAAAACAGCACCCCTACGCACGGGTGATAGAAGGTCTCAAGGCAAGAGGCCGGAAGAACGCAGAGCTGCTGACGCTTCTGCAATTTGATTGGCCGGTGTCCCGCTTCGTTCTTGAAAAGATCAGCGAATACATCAGCGACCAGATTTGCGCCGATGAAGAGCCAGTGATTTACGAAATCATTGAAGGGGCACTCATTCGTTACAGCGAAGTCGTCCATTTCAAAGAAGGCAAGAAGATACCCGACCCCGTGCGCTTTGGGGTCTTTATCGAGGCGCTGATTTCAGAAACGTCCCGGATTATGGAGATTGAGATACAAGATGACGAAGGCTCTGCCTGGAATGTCGGCAGCGGGACCAGCTTCTGCGAGTGGTACAGCACACATTCCGGGGGCTTGAATATCTACCCAAAGCTCCATGAGAACGAGAAAAGTCTAAGGTCGGTTCTGTACGAGCTGATTACCAGTGAACAGATCCGCAGTGTATTGAGGAGAGTCAATTATGAAGAAGCCGTTGTGGCTGGTGGCATGGCTACTGGTCATTGAGATCCTGGTCATCCTGTTGTTGGTGCCAGGTGATTGGACCGACAAGGCAATTGAGAAAGAGAGTGCGCTGGTGGAGGCAAGCCTCGGAAGTGAGTCCCGGTACTGGATAAGAGAACAGGCAGAGTCATGGTATCAAAGCGTCATGATCGACTCGGGGTTCTACGAAGGCATGTATTACACGCTTATCCCGACCGAGGAGCAACGCAAGAACTCCCGAGGCATGGAGAATATGGGAACGTGGTGGTTCGAGTGGGCGAAAGGTCGAATGGAGGCGTTAGCCAACGTGGTATACCAGTTCATGACCAGGACGGCGCTGTTTATGACTTGGGCGCCGTACATGCTGATACTGCTGCTCCCGGCCATCTACGATGGGATGATGACCTGGCGTATCAAGAGGACAAACTTCGATTACGCCTCTCCCATTATTCATCGTTACGGGATCCGTTTCACCGGCTACCTGGTGCTGGGCTTGGGAATCGCATTCTTTGCGCCAATTGCGCTGAACCCAATCATCATACCCATCGTCATGATGATCTGCTGTGTGCTGATTGGACTCACCATGGGTAACCTGCAAAAACGAGTGTGAAACATCGGGTGGCCGACGCCACCCGAAAATCTTTCACATGTGAAAGTTCAATTTTCTCGCTGGCGCACGCTTTGCGCCCAAAATGGGCAATTCGGCGTCCGTCGATTTCCTTCCCTCTGGGTGACAATGCGTTCATGGGTAATGAGCACTAGAGAGGTAACCATGAATCACGTCGCTCAAGAACATCCGAAATGTGAATCCAGTAGCGCAGGCATTGTGTCCGCGTGGGTTTTCTGGAATGCACTATTTCTCGGTGGTCTCGCATTTGGCTTGGAAGTGTCTGGATACAGCGTTATCGGCGCTTTGACATCCGCATTCTGACTGGCGTAGCCACCCCTCCTATCCCTTAGCGGCCCTCGTGGCCGTTTTTTTTTGCCAACCGGCTGGAATTGCCCAAAAAGGGTGAGAACGGATGCCAGCTTACTTCCCGATGTATCAGAAAATAGCCCGAGAAATCAAAAGGGGAGGTTTATGAAACCTGTAAAAATTCCAAGACGAGTCGATGAACCGCCGCACCTGATGATGTGGAGTGCGGATGAACTGGCTCCCATGCTGATAGGCCTTGTTATCGGGGTAGTTCTGGGTAAGGCATTCATCTGTACGGTTATCGGTCTTGTCATTACGAACCTTTACCGAAAATTCAGAGATAACCATCCAGACGGTTATCTCCTTCACATGTTGTATTGGACGGGACTGCCGATGACGAAATCCAAGACCTTTAAGAATCCCTACATCCGGAGGTACTTCCCATGAACCTCAAAAGTTACTTGAAGTCGTGGGAAGGGACGCAGAACGAAAACAAGTGGGGCCGCATGTTTATCGCGGGCCTGATCGTTGCCGTTTTGGTTCTGATTGGGATGCTCGCTAACAAGCAAACCATCGTGACCATTCAGCCTTTCACTCTCCACGACGAAGCCTGGGTGACCGAGGATGACTCATCGCAAGGCTACAAGGAAGCCTGGGGATTTGCGCTGGCGCAGTTGTTTGGGAACGTCACGCCTTCCAATGTTGGCTTCATCAAAGACCGCATTGATCGCCTGCTTTCGCCCGCTATCTATAACGATGTGGTTAACGTGCTGGAGATGCAGTCTCAGCAAATCCGCAATGACCGCGTGAGCATTCGTTTTGAACCCAGATTTGTAGAGTACGAACCGAAGAGCGAAAAGGTCTTCGTTTACGGCTATTCGTTCACCAAAGGTATGTCCAACGAATCCGAAGTCCGTACTGACAGAACCTACGAGTTTGAAATAGCCATCTCAAACTATATCCCCGTTATTGACTTCATGGATACCTATGAAGGACGCCCTCGGACTGAGGATGTGCTGGAGCGATTGCAACGAAGAGAGGAGCGCCGGAGCGAACGATGAATATGAAAAAAACTATTTTGGCGCTGGCGGTGGTGCTGTCTGCATCGGCAACAGCCAATGCGCAAGATGCTATTCCTGTGGTTCCGGCCAGCGTCATGAAAAATGCCGCCCAGGAAGCGCGAAAAGTGGGCATCGAGGGTGAAAGCAAGAATAGCCCTGATAGTTCCTATGCAGGGGCAAGCGTGTCTCAGGATCCTGTTCTTACCATGACGCCGGGGGTGAACCAGATTATCCCGGTGGCGATTGGTCACCCTAATCGTATTGTGACGCCTTTTGGCAACCCCGAGGTTGTCTCTACCTCCCTGTCTGGCGGAGAAAAAGAAGGGGAATGTGGCGAAGTCTGCATCAAGGAAAACGTGGTGTACGTTGCAACTGATAAAGAACACCCCGTCACCATGTTTATCACCGAGAAGGGCAGCGAAACACAAGCGCTGAGCCTGACGATGGTTCCGCGCAAGATCCCGCCTCGCGAAGTTTTCCTCAAGCTCGACGGCCAGACTGTCGCTTCTGGGCTTTATTCCAACCCCAAAGCCGAACGCTGGGAGCGCAGCAAGCCATACGTGGAAACTCTTCGTTCCGTGTTCCGTAAGCTGGCGCTGGGAGAAATCCCGCAGGGCTACACCATGAACGCTATCCCCAATACCGTCGCACCTCCTTACTGCGACCACCCAGGCATGAAGGTTTCGTTCAAGCACGGACAGATGCTCATGGGGCATAGCTTGTCGGTATTTGTAGGGGTGGCGGAAAACACTTCTTCTGACGCGCTGGAGTTCCAAGAAGCCACCTGTGGTGACTGGGATGTAGCGGCTGTGACTACTTGGCCGCTGAAAGTGCTGGAGCCTGGTCAGAAAACTGAAGTGTATGTCGCCCGGAAACAAATGACTGGGCAGGCTCCTGTGACTTCTAAGCGTCCATCGCTGCTAGGAGGTGCGCAATGAGGGGAGCATGGGACAATTTAAACCCCAAACACAAGCGATGGGTCGCCATAGGTCTGGGTGGGGTGGTTATCTTCAGTGTGGTTGCCCTTTTCTCTGGCGGTGAACCAAGCGAGCGGAAAAAGACTTCTCGGGAAGACAGCATCCGCCACATTCTGACTGACACCAATACTCGCGAAGTTGGCATTGATGCTCTATCTGCCGACCTGAAGTTAGTGACTCGTGAAAACGAGACGCTGCGCAGAGACCTTGAGCGTTTTAAAGAAGAGGTGGCTCGTAATTCAGGCCAAGCGTCCGCCGACAAAGCATTGAGCCGTGACCTGGCTCGTATGCAGGAAGAGCTTGAAAAGCTGAAAGATCGCAATGAGGAGCTGGCTGAAGAGGTCAAGAAAGGCAACTCTGCCGCCAGTGAAGGCGAAACAGATCCTCGTGCCCGAGGTGCTACACCGGTCAACACAGCGTCAGCACCAGCCGGAGCTGACGGAGAGCTGGATTACAAGAACCCTGAAGACTTCTTCAAGAACGCCCCGGTCCCGGACACCAAGGCAGAAGATGCTGAGAATGAGCGTGGTGCCAGAGGACAAGCTCCTAAGCCAAAAGGGCTGACTATCGCCAGCTACTCTTCCTCGTCAGCGGAGGATGAAGAGGTTGCGGATGTCGATGGCAAGGACGATGAGATGTTCATGCCAGCGGGTTCCATCATCACTGGCGTCCTGATTAACGGTATGGATGCACCGACCGCGCAGGGGGCTCGGCAGGATCCTTTCCCGGCAACACTGCGCATCCAGAAGGAAGCCATTCTGCCGAATAGGTTCCGGGCTGATATTCGCGAATGTTTCTTGATCATCTCAGGCTACGGTGACCTTAGTTCTGAACGCGCATATCTGCGTGGCGAAACGCTTTCTTGCGTGAAAGACAACGGTGATGTCATTGAAACCCCGTTCGATGCTTACGCCGTGGGTGAAGACGGTAAAGCAGGTGTTCGTGGCCGCCTGGTCTCCAAGCAGGGACAAATCATCGCCAAATCCTTGATGGCGGGCTTCCTCAGTGGCGCAGCAGAGGCATTCGACGTAGACGCCGTGCCTACCCTCAACCTGGAGAACACAGGGCGGACCCAGTATCAACAGACCGACTTTACCGGCACGTTGGCTCAAGGTGCTGCGGCTAAGGGTGCAAGTAACGCTCTGGATCGAATCGCTCAGTTCTATATCCAGATGGCTGAAGGCATCTTCCCGGTAATCGAAATTGATGCTGGTCGCCAAGTCGAAATCATTGTGACCAAGGGCTCCTCGCTGCGAGTTCGTGGTTCTAAAGCCGAATAAGGGGTGAAAAATGTCGAAAACAACCAAAACGGGCAAAAGCGCGGGCGTGGGTTCGCGATTCCTTTCAGTAACATTCAGGAAGATGTTGATGGTGGGCGGTTTGCTGACCGCGCTCAGTGGCTGTTCGTCCCTCAACATCGGCAGTAGTGAATACGCATGTCCTGGTATGCCAAATGGCGTCCAGTGCATGTCAGCTCGGGATGTCTATGCCGCCACGAACGATGGGCAAGTACCTCGACCGATGAGCCCTGACGAAGCAGAGGCCAAGGCAGAAGGCAACCTAGATGAATCGGGGCAGGGGGCAGCGGCTCCAGGCTCTACAAGAAGTGCGGGGGATGAGGTTATCAACACTTACGTTGCGCCTCGACTCCCAAACAAGCCTGTTCCAATCAGAACACCGGCTCAAGTTATGCGGATATGGGTGGCTCCCTGGGAGGACACGAACGGTGACCTCATCGTGACGGGTTACATCTACACCGAAATTGAGCCGCGACGCTGGGTTATTGGTGACAGCGCGCCGGATAGTGAGCCTGTTATTAGGCCACTGCAATCAGCAAAGTAAGTTAAAAAAAGGAGCGTTCTTAATGAACATAGTTCAAACAGCCCGTGAAGTGGGCAAATCTCCGGCAGCAGTGACCCTCGGTCTGGTTGCTCTGTCATTTGTGTTTTCTGATGCTGCGTATGCAGGTGGTGGTGGTGCCGAATTCGATGATGTCTGGGCGACCCTCCGTGAGTGGACGGAAGGTACTCTGGGCCGCATTGTAGCCGGTGCCATGATCCTCGTGGGTATCATCGGCGGTATTGCCCGTCAGTCCCTGATGGCGTTCGCCATGGGTGTGGCTGGTGGCATGGGCCTCTACAACACGCCGACCATCATTGAAACCATCATGTCTGCCACTCTGGAGAAGGCGTCCACCGTCACTCCGGCAGTCATTCAACTGTCGAACGGATTGGGGGGCTGACCGGCTTCCCGATTGCAGTAAAAGCCTGAGCCCCCCGTCTGCCGAGAGGTAGTTCGGGGGCTTTGTTTTTTAGGGGGTAGGAGACTGGAAGTGCCCAAAATGGCAAAAAAGCGATGCGCTACTTCAACCAACATATCAATAACATAAAGCCGCTAGGCCAATCCGTGCGGATAGTCCGAGTTCCCGATAACTGATTATGAATGAAAGAAGGAGTGTTCTGGATGAACATTGCGCAAAATGTAGTACACACGGCTCGAACCGTGAGTAAATCGCCCGCTGCGATGGCCCTGGGTCTCGTGGCGTTATCACTTGTGTTTTCTGATGCTGCGTATGCAGGTGGTGGTGGTGCTGAATTCGATGATGTCTGGGCGACCCTCCGTGAGTGGACGGAAGGTACTCTGGGTCGCATCGTAGCCGGTGCCATGATCCTCGTGGGTATTATCGGCGGCATCGCCCGTCAGTCCCTGATGGCGTTCGCCCTGGGTGTCGCTGGTGGCATGGGTCTCTACAACACGCCGACCATCATTGAAACCATCATGTCTGCCACTCTGGAGAAGGCTGCGACTGTAACCCCAACCGTTATGCAGTTGACCAACGGCCTCGGCGGCTGATCCTAAACCGCTAAAAACGCTGGAATTTCATCGAAAAACACCCGGAATAGCGATATTTCGGGTGTTTTTTTGCTCTTTGCGCCCGAAATAGGCAGTTAGGCATCCGTGGGTGTAGATAATATTTCGATAACCTTCAGGTTGCTAAGAACCTTTATTTCGGGGGCAACCTATGAAATCACTAAAACGCGGCGCTATTACTGCAACCGGGGTGCTGGCGCTCCTGATGGGAGGCACGGCGCAAGCCGACCTCCTTGAATACTCCTTTTCGGCAGTAGACGGAAGCCAGCGCACTTTGTCACCAGGGGATACCTATGCCAACCCATCAGGGCCTATCACTTTTGCGTTGAGCGCTGGGGTAGACCGGAAGGTGCGACTTTCCATCATCAGCACCTCGGGTGATGTGGTTGTTTCAAAAACAAGTAAGCTGTTAGGTGCAAATGACCGCATAACCGTTGGAGGCAAAGATTATTATGGTGCATTTTTAAGTATCGCAGGCTTAAATGAGGGTAAATACTCAATTAAGTCGGAGATTCTTTCTGCTCAAGGGCTTTCTGTCCAGTCAGAAACCGAATCATTGGTTGTTGATACTACAGCTCCCAAAGCTGAAGATACATTTATATGGACTGAGTTTGCTGGGCTTGGGGGGAGCATTGATATGATCGGCACCGGTACGGATTCAATAGGTCTGGAGGGGGTATATGATGCGAACGGAATTACAAGGGTCACATTTTTTACCAAACATCTAGCGTCCGGTGAAGTTAGAAAGAAAACAGCGGCATACGACTCAGGAACTCAAAAAGTAAATATTGATTTACGCGGAAATGTAACTCAAAGAGACCTGTTTACTCACGATGACTCTCTTTATTTAATCGGTTTCGAAATAGAAGATAGTGCGGGAAATATAAATGCAATTAGTAGAGAAAGCTATGCCGATGTAGTAATGCCTTCTTTAGAGTATTCTGACATTTGGGATGAAAAAAGTGGGAAATGGATACCTTACCAGCCAGGAATGACTGTTGGTGAAAATCCGATAAAGTTACGATTAAAGACCGATACGAAGTCTTTAGCATCGCAAAATATAAATGGCATTGGCTGGGTTGATAAAGGCAACTGGGATTTTGATATTCAAGGCGAAGTTACTTACATTACCGGAAGTGGGAATTGGCCTTTATGGTTTGCGCCCTCTAATGGGAAACTTTATTGGAGGTTACGGACAGCAAGTGGATTATATAGAGATTTTCGCCCTTCACAACTCAATATTAATTTAAAAGATGGTGTTACTTTAGCACCTCAAGCATCTCCTTCTGAACATAATTGGATGATGCAATATCAGTTGAACGGAGCTTCTTCATGGCAAAGTGGGATAGCTTCGCAAACAACTAAGCATATTGATAAAATCGGAGGAGAATTTGAGATTACGGGGATACGGTTTACTTTGGAGAATAAAGCGACATATCCTACGTACATGAGAGCCTCCACTAATTTTTCCCAAGGCCCCAATAAGTATTTTTCATGTGTGGTGAGCGTTGGCGAACAATCATGTGACGTTGCTAACGTAGCAATATCTATTAGGCAATCAGACTTCTCCGTTGGAGGTGGTTATGCGAACTTTAATATTCAAGCAGGCGAGGCTGATTCATCTGGAGATTACACTGATAGATTTGGATTGTTGACTCAAGGACAGTTGATAATTGCTTTCGATTTCAACAAACCTCTGATTGAAGATGTGAAAGTCATTGACAAAACGATAGCCGCAACATTCAGAGAAACAGAAGAATATGATCTCTCAACGTCTGACTCTTGGCGATTTGGCTTTGATTCAATAAAAGCCTACGCTATAGATTCACAAAATCAGAAAACCGAATTACCTTTGCTTGCTACGCAAAACTTCACTAGATATTCTTCGAGAAAAACATTTACTTATTCTAAACTAGCTACTGGGGTATATACCTTAGAACTTTCCGCAATAGATGTTTACGATAGGGAGGTTATATATCAGAAGAGCAATGTTGTTATAGACAAAACTCCGCCAATATTGAAAATTAATCACCCCTCATCAGGAATAGTGAGTACACTGGATGAAATAACTATAGATGTAACTGATAACTTTTCGGAAAGCCCTAAAATTACGTCTGTCAATATAAAAGGTGGGCCAGCATCTGATGATATTTATCTATCGGTACGCAAGGAAAGTGAATCACTCTATAGACTAGAGTATCCAATTGTATTCCCAAGTTTGAAAGAAGGTGAAGAATACAGTATCACAGTGGTAGCTGAAGATGATCAGCTAAACGAAACCAGTAAAACTACAAGTTTCACATACAATCCTCCCCAAGTTTCGCTGGCTGACGGCATGGACGGCAAGCTGATGCTACCTGCGGTAACGCAGGAGTTCCAGCGCCTCGATGGCGGCAGCATTATCCAGACCAACCCGCTTACATTGTCAGATGGATCCACCGTGTCTGGCACCTATGACGTGTTCGCTACGCTGCGCTCGGATGCCGAGGTGCCGCTGGTGGTCAACGGGATCCGGATTGAACCGGGCCAGACCATGAGCGTCATGAGCCAGCACGACTTCAGCACCTCCGGAGGCCGGATTGACCTGCCACTTCGGCCAGCGGTCGCGGGCGTGGAAGGCTCCTCCAACCTGCTGGTGATGACCAGCGCTCCGAACTCGCCAGTGCTGGTGCTCGATGTGAACACCTGGATCGGCAAGGCCAAGCTGTCCGCCGAGAGCTGGGAAGTACGCCAGGTCATCGACCCGGTGAACATCAGCGCCTCGCCGGAGACGGGCGTAGCCTGCCGCCTGACCAGCGACGTGGCCGCCGCGCAGGGCGCGGACGCCGTGCGTGACCCGGTGTGTCTGCTGGAGTGGGAACAGACCCCGGACGAAGCCGAGCCGGTGGAAGCCGAAGTCGGTGGCCTCAAGCTGACCGGTTTGCAGGGCCAGGCGGTGGCGATGGGCAAGCAGCCGGTGAGCTACAGCCTGTACCTGTTCAGCGGCGATGGCCGCAAGATCCGCGTGGGTGGGGGTGAACGCACCCTGACCGTGACCTCTGCCTTTGGCTCAGTGGCCTACAAGCCCATGGGCGACGTGGACGAGGTGTACCGGGTCATCCAGGAGTTCGATGTTCGGATGAAACAGAGCATGGGACCAGCCTGTACGCTGACCCTGGACGCGACACGGGCACAGGACGCAGCGGCCAACCGCCAGGTGGGCAGTGCATCGAGTACCTGCCTGTTTGAGTGGATCGACATTCCGGACGGGATGCAGCAAGACCCGTACTCGGAGAGCCCGGACCTGTTCGGCACCCTGCGCGAGCAGCAGGCGCACACGTTGCGCTGGCGCGTGAGCATCTTCACCCGCAACGGCACTCGCGTCACGCTGGCGACCGAGAGCTACGACATCGAGGCGGTGGACCCGCCGCTGCCGACCGTGGAGGTGATGTCCAGCTACCAGTACAGCGACGACCTCTACATGGTGCCCATGCAGGGCGGCTACCTGGGGGACGCGGTGATCGAGGGCGAGCCCTCGCCGCTGGACGTGCGGATGACCCGTGATGCCGAGGTACTGACCAACGAGACCTTCCAACCGGGACGCAGCATCTACAATAAGGTGTTCCGTCGCATGGAGACCGAGGAGTCCGCGTTGTGGGATGAAACGGTGTTCAACATCGAGGCCGCCTACAACCTGCTGCCGGAAGTGAAGGTGGAGCGGACCCTGCGGGCCATTGCGGTGCCGGGGGACGACATCACGCCACAGATCGACGTGGGCGTGAGCGAAGCGCTGGACACGGCTCCGTTGCCGGTGACGGTACGCATCAGCGACCGCCTGAACCCGGAGATGAGCTACGACCCGGCAGTGATGGGCGAATGGGCCATCCGTCTGGTGCGCGAAGAGAGCTTCGATGAAGTGGTGCCGATGACCGACTTCGTGGACGCGCCGAACGGCGAGGTGCAGTTCAACCTCGACCTGACCGGTATCGAGCGCTCTGTGCGGCTGGTGGCGCAAGCCAGGCTGAAGAGCCCGATTGAGGGCTATGAGCGCATCGAGGACAGCCAGCGGGTGTTCATGACCGTGCTGCGCGGTGGCGCGATTGACGCCAACGTGGAAGGCCGCCGCCTGTCAGGCGCAGCGCCGTTCACCACCATCCTGCAACTGGAGCTGGAGAACCGGGCGGACATGGCCGCAACCGGCGACGTGATCTGGGAAATCAGTGCCGATGACGGGGCCACCTGGGAGAGTCACCGCTCGACCGACCGCAACCGGTTCCGTTGGTACAGAACCTACGAGAAGGGCGAGTACCTGGTGCGGGCCAAGCTGCTGAACGTCAACTCCGGGGCCGAATCGTACACCGAAACCATTGAGGTGATCGCCTACGACACGCCGAAGGTGGAAATCGAAGGGGCGCGGACGCTGTTCGTGGGCACCGAAGCCACCTACACCGTGAAGGTGACCGGGCCGGATGGCGAGCCGATGGAGAACCCCGTTATCAAGTGGACGCAGGACCGTGGCGAGACCTTCTTCCACGAAGGCGACACCCTGACCCTGACCAGCGAGGAAGCCAAGCGCTTCAGCATGGAAACGTGGGTACGGGATGCCACGGCCCCGGATGACGACCGCTACTCCTATACCCGCGAGCGGGTGTATGCGGACTTCCGCGTCGTCAAGGGACCGCGAGTGATCATGACCGGGCCGCGAGTGATCGAGACCGGGAAGGAATACGAGTACCTGGTGCGCCTGAGTCTGCCGTACAAGGGCATGGAAGGCGAGGTTGAGGGCTACTTCACCCTGCCGAACGGCGAGAAGGTGGAAGGCGACACGCTGACCTACACGCCGACTGAGGAAGACCTGGCGCTGGGCAGCATGGAGCTGCTCTACACCGCCTGGGTGAAGGGCTACCGTGACCAGGGCACCGAGTCGAGCCGTGACATCCGTGCGCGGGTCTGGGAGTACGTGTGGCCGGAGTTCAACCTGTATATGCGCAGCAGCGCGGACATGGCCCCGGCAGAGGTGACCGCACGGGTGCGCGAAATCGCGTTCCGGGGGCAGTTGGACGAGCCGCAGTACCAGTGGGAGTTCCCGGAGAGTGACGCCTTCGTGGTGACCGAGAACCGCTGGGACGATATGCGCACCTTCCAGATCAACGAGCCGGGGACGTACCCGGTGAAGGTGACCATCACCGACGCACGGGGCAACGTGGCCGTGCTGGAGGAGACGCTGGAGATTGGTGAAGCGCCGCCGTATGTGGTGGAAATCAACTACAGCGCCTCGAACGACTACAACCGAGAGCCGCTGGAGCTGCGTATGCGGCCTTACGTGACCGGGGGCCACCCCCGCGACCGGGTAGAGGAGCGCATCTACACGGTGGACGGCAATGAAGTCGAGAGCAGCGGCTACAGTGCGCGGGCGGTGCTGGAGAAGGGCAGCCATGACGTAGGGCTGACCATCCGGACCCGGATGGGCAAGGAAGTGACCCAGACCATGACCGTGGACGTGGCCGAGAACCAGCCTCCGGTGTGCTCGGTGCGGATCGACGACCGCTACAGCTCATGGGCGTTGTACGCCGAGTGTGAGGACGTGGACGGCGACATGGACGCCTTCGAGTGGACGGTGAACGGTGAGCCGGTCTCGGTGCGCTCGAACCGCCTGACGCTGCTCAAGAGCAGCTACGAGGATGTTCTACCGCGAGTCGAGCTGGTTGGCTACGACGATGCCGGGGACGCTTCAGCGAAGGTCCAGGCGCAGTAACGGAAGAGGCCCGGTTCATCCGGGACTTCTTCTTTCACATGTGAAAGTTTGAGGTAATTATGGACGAACTCAAGCAAGCAGCTATTGAGCTGGGTTGGATTCTCAGCGTCCCGGCGCTGGCCGTTTGTGTGCTATGGGGTGCAAATGAGCTTTATTACCGTTCGTTCGGTAGACACAAGGCTAGAGCCATCCTCACTACCGGATTGGTCGGTACGCCAATACACGAACTGGCCCACGCCATCACAGCCATGGTGTTCGGGATGAAAGTGACGGAGGTTGTCTTCTTTCGACCGGATCCTGTTTCTCAGACGCTGGGCTATGTGAACTATCGCTACAACCCAACGAATATTGTCCACCGCATTGGGATGGTATTTACAGGGTTGGCCCCGTTGCTCTTTGGTGCGTATCTGGTCTACATCCTCTTCGCTTTGGCGGAAGTGCCAAACCTTCACACGTTCTTTCTGCTAACGGACTACCGGAGCCTCTCAGGCGGCGACGCGCTCACCGCTGTTGGAGAATGGGGGGTTGCGCTATTTGCGAGCTTGAATACTTGGCAGGCCATCATGGCAGCACTCCTAGCCGTGATGATTGGGGCGCACTCCACACCAAGTAAAGCTGATCTGAAAGGCTGTCTTCGGGGTGCTGCCGCGGTGTTGGCGGTACTGCTGGCTTACTGGAGCGTTATGAAAATGCTTCCATCTCAGCCTGAGCTGCTGATAGGGAAATCCATTGAAGTTTTGAATCACGTCAGCACGGCGATACTCCAACTTGCTCTAATTTCATCCCTGTTTGCGTTGCTATTGTCGGCAGCCGGGTTCGCGCTTAGCAAAGTTATTTGGCGTAGGGGAGGGAATCTGCCAGTGGAGGAAGAAAAATCAGGCAACCCGCTGGAATTGTCCAAAATGGGCTAATGCGGAGCCGTCTGTTCGCGAGCCCTCTCTATAAACTGTTCTCTGTTTTGGTATATCGCCCGAAAGAGGACAGTCATGCGAAAAAATATCCTGAAAGCTGCCGCCGTAACGGCCATGCTGTGGTCGGCGGCATCATCTGCACAGTCGGTGCAGCTCGACCTATCTGATCCCAGCAAAAACAAGCTGGACTCAATCGTTAGCCTTCCCATCAAGAGCCTGAAAGCTGTGGAGGCCAACGGCGAAATCCTCTTCATGTCGGAAAACGGGCGGTTTGTTCTGCGCGGACAGCTCTATGACATCTGGTACAAGGACACCCTTGACACCTCAGCTCAGATACAGGATGCGGCCACTCGCATTCACTTCGAGCGTATGGGTGCGGATCTTGATGACTACAACACTCTGACCATCGGGACTGGCGACAAACAAGTTGTCGCATTCGTGGATCCACTCTGTTCCGTTTGTCACAAGCTGATGAAAGACGCTGAAAAATTGGGCCGGAACTACACCTTTAAATTCGTGGTTGTCCCTGCGTTGGGTGAAGAGTCCAACAAGCTGGCCCGCAAGGTGTACTGCGCGAAAGACCGCCAGGGTTCTCTCGATGCCTACATGCAGAACACGCTGGAGACGGTGCCTCAGAAATCTTCCTGCGACACCAAGCAATATGACCTGACCCTCATGATGGCGCATTTGCTGGATGTGAAGGGCGTTCCCTTTGTCGTTGCACCGGATGGCCGTTATAGCCAGGGCCGCCCACAAGAGCTTCAACAGTGGCTGGAGGGTAAGTAAGTGAATCTTGTCACCATTAAGAAAAAGCTCCAGAAAACCATCATTCCTGAAGAGATTCGCGCAGCCGGGGTAATCCCGGTTTTGGCGTATTCAGAGGATGATTACGCCTTCCTGATGGATGACAAGAGCATAGGGTTTGGCTTCCTCTGTCAGCCGCTCAACTCTGCCACTGAGAAGGTTCAAGAGCGGACAGTAGGGATGCTCAACCAGGAGTTCCCTGCGAAATCCACAATGCAGTTCATCCTGTTTCGCTCTCCGGACATTACACAAGATCTGTACCGGATGATTGAGCTTCGCGACGGCTATCAGCATGACCTGCTCTCGTCGGTTATCCGCGAGCGTACCGAGTTCCTAAAACATCACACTCGCGAGAAGATTGTTGCTCGTAACGAGCGCGGTTACTACGACAGCGGCTTGATCCAGGATACAAAGCTGTTCGTGACCGTGAAGGTGCCCATCAAAGACAGCAAGCCTACATCTTCAGAATTGAGCGATCTTCAGGATCTGCGAAGCAAGGTTGAATCGTCACTGCAAACTGTTGGCTTGCGCCCGCTGCCCATGACGGCGGTGAACTACATCCGAATCATGGGGACGATGTTGAACTGGGGCGACGATGCGTCCTGGAAATCCAACACCAGCAGTTGGGATACCGACAGGCCCATCTGTGAACAGGTGTTCGATTACGGCACTGACATCACTATGACAAAGAACAGCCTCCAGCTCGGAGACCAACACGTCAAAGTGCTCTCGGCGAAGAAGCTCCCAGACCTGGCTTACTTTGGTGACGCCATCACCTATATCGGTGACATCAGTGGTGGTAACTCCAACATCAAAGAAAACTACATGATCGTCACCAACATCTTCTTCCCCGACCCGGAGAACATGAAGAGCACTCTCGACCGCAAGCGTCAGTTCGCGGTCAACCAAGCCTATGGGCCGATGCTCAAGTTCGTACCGGTACTGGCTGATAAGAGGGAAGGTTTCGACGTGCTGTATGACTCCATGAAAGAGGGTCAGAAGCCTATCAGCATCAGCTATTCCATGATCATTTTTGCCCCGACCAAAGAGCGGGCAGATGCGGCGGCCATGTCCGCACGAAATATCTGGCGGGAAACGCGGTTCGACCTGATGGAAGACCGCTTCGTGTTGTTGCCAATGCTGATTAACAACCTTCCGTTGTGTACTGACCGCGAATCGGTCAAAGACCTTTTCCGGCACAAGACGATGACCACTGAGCAGGCGGCGGTCTTGCTGCCGATATTCGGCGAGTGGAAGGGCACTGGCACCTACCACGCTTCGCTGCTCTCTCGAAATGGACAGCTCATGAGTCTGTCCCTTCATGATTCCAATACGAACAAGAATCTGGTTATCGCGGCGGAATCCGGCTCGGGAAAATCGTTCCTGACAAACGAGCTGATTTTCTCGTACCTGTCTGAAGGGGCTCAGGTTTGGGTCATCGACGCGGGTAAGTCATACCAGAAACTGTCTGATCTGCTCAAAGGTGACTTTGTTCACTTTGAAGAAGGCACCGGAGTATGCCTGAACCCGTTTGAGCTGGTTCAGAACTACGAAGATGAGGAAGACGCCATTGTGAGCCTGGTGAGCGCCATGGCCTCAGCAAAAGGCAACCTCAGCGAATGGCAAGTCTCTGCTCTCAAACAGGTCATGACCGATGTGTGGGAGGAGAAGGGCCAGAAAATGAAGGTGGACGACATCGCCGACCGGTGCCTCGAAGAGCATCAGGACCAGCGTTTGAAGGATGTCGGTATGCAGCTCTACCCGTTCACGTCGCGGGGAAGCTATGGCAAATACTTTGCCCACGATAACAACGTGTCTTTCCAGAACCAGTTCACTGTACTGGAGCTGGATGAACTTCAAGGCCGTAAGCATCTGCGCCAGGTCGTGCTCCTTCAGCTTATCTATCAAATCCAGCAGGAAGTGTTCCTGGGTGAGCGTAACCGCAAGAAGGTGGTAATCGTGGACGAAGCCTGGGATCTGCTGAAGGAAGGTGAGGTTTCCGTCTTCATGGAACATGCCTACCGGAAGTTCCGTAAGTACGGCGGCTCGGTTGTCATTGCGACACAGAGTATCAATGACCTGTACGAGAACGCTGTAGGTCGCGCCATTGCTGAGAACTCAGCGAGCATGTACCTCCTCGGTCAGACCGAAGAAACCGTCGAGTCTGTCAAGCGTAGCGGTCGCCTTACCCTTTCTGAAGGCGGCTTCAACATCCTGAAAACCGTGCATACGGTACAGGGCATCTATTCCGAGATTTTCATTAAGTCTAAGACCGGCATGGGAGTGGGGCGTCTAATCGTAGGCGACTTCCAGAAGCTCCTGTACTCAACCGATCCCCGAGATGTGGACGCAATTGACCAATACGTCAAGCGCGGACTCAGCATCCCTGATTCAATTCGGGCGGTCATGCAGGATCGGGCGCGGGCGTAGTAAGGAGCAAACCATGGACATTAAATCAATCACAATCGCAGCAATCATTGGGACTATCGGCGGTGCCGGGGCCTCTCATTTCATGGCCGAGCAGCGCCAAGCAAGCATTGACGAGCGTTTGCAGAAATCACCGCCAGTGGTGGTAGTGGATTTCGCCAAAATGGCAATGCAGTACCCAGACGGCGCGACCCCGGAAGAGGTCGAAAAGCTGATGATGCAGACCAACGACGCCGTGGTAAGGCTTCGTGAGGCAGGGTACATGGTGCTCGACGCGGGTGCCGTTGTTGCCGCTCCGGAAGACGTTTACTTGCCGGAGGATCTGGTGCAATGAAGCTGATGGTCAAGAAAGAATCATGGCCCCGCTTCTGTGTAAAGGCGGGCATCGCGCTCGCCATTATCTGGGCAGCAGGGGCAGCCTTTGCTGACCGCTACCGCATAGGCATAGATGAGCAGGTCGTGAAGTGTATTCCTGGTTATTCCATCTATCTGATCGACAAGAAGGACCAGGAGCTGGTGAAGGATGGTGTGTACGTGTTCTCTGCACGAGGGCTTCAACCACTCTACGACGATGGCACTGAAATGGTGAAGTATCTCCGGGGTGTTCCCGGAGACCATGTAGAAATCCGCTCGCACGGGAACATCTACATCAACAACGAATTTAAGGGGCACGGGCTGGTCCATGCTGAAAAGCTGAACAAGCCAATGGAAGCCTTCGTAGGTGAGGCAACTTTGAAGCCTGGGAACTACTGGTTCATGGGGACCAGCAGCCAGAGCTTCGATTCAAGATATTGGGGGACTGTAAAGCATGACCAGATCATTGGCCGCGCCTACCCGTTATTTTAAGGCTGCTTTGGCGGCGGCAGTGATCATCGCTGCCCCAGCAATGGCTCAGCAGACTTCCCAGTCGCCTCTAACTGATGAAGACATGGAGATTGTCCGCAAGTCCAAAGAGATCGCCGAGAGTGCTCAGGCCGCTGAAATGCCGGACTGGCTTCGTACCGACAACGCAAAGTTCTCAGCAGCTCATCAGGAAGCAAAGGAGTTGGTGCAGCAGCTCCAGCAGACCGACCCAACCATGAAGCGAATGGACGAACTCGCGAAGGCAAAAACGCGGTTCTCCAATCAAAAAGTGGTTGTATTCGCGTCGCGCTCGCTGGGCAGTCAGGGGCTTAAAGATTTGCTGGATATGGCGTCAGGCAATCCTGACGTGCTGGTCGTCTTCCGTGGCATTCCGGAAAACGCCAATCTGGGTGAAGCGATGCTGGAGATACAGCAGATGGCCGCAGAGCGCGATCCGGTTCCGAACATCGTTATCAACCCAGTTCTGTTCACAGAGTACAACGTCACCTCAGTACCCACCATCATTGTTCGCAAAGAACAATCTGTGCTGCCGGGTGAGCTGCCGGAAGAAGTGGCCCGTGTCGCTGGCCTGTCAAACCCTGCGTGGCTGCTTCGCCAGGTTGAGGCCGGTACAGACGGTGATCTAGGGGTTCGTGGACCCGTAGAGAGCATTAGTGAGCCCGACCTGATTGAGTTGATGAAGAAGCGCTTTGCCAAAATTGATTGGGAAGAGCAGAAGCGCGGTGCAGTCAAGAATTTCTGGAACAAGCAAAACTTCCGCGAATTGCCAGAAGCGCACAAGGACCGCGTTCGAGAGCTGGACCCAACGGTTTATATCTCTGAAGACATCACCGCACCTGACGGGACGCTTATCGCGAAACAAGGTGATTTGATAAACCCCTTGGACGTGGCTCCATTCACCCAGGCAGTGGTCGTTCTCGATCCGCTGGATGAGGACCAGGTAGCTAGGGTCAAAGAGGCTCTGCCACGTATCAACCAGGTGCCGGGAGTCACCCGAATCACCTATATCGTGACACGCCTGGACAGAGAAGAAGGGTGGGACTCATACACCAAGACGACCGACACGTTTGATGCCCCGGTGTTCCTGTTAACACCTGACGTGGCACAACGGTTTGAGCTGGAGTATGTGCCCTCGATCATTACCGCCCAAGGCAAGCGCTTTGTGGTGGAAGAGTTGGCTGATAGGAGAAATGAGCCATGATAATTCCAATGTTTCAGCCAATTCATTCCACGAAAAGCGGTGTTGTTGTTGGCGCAGAAGTTCTCAACAGGTGGCTTTTCGATGAAGTTTACTACGCCCCTGGAGACGTTCGTGTAGGTATCCGCTGGGAAGATATTGACCCTGAAGTCATCCTCTTGCTGATCAAGAACATTCCCGCCATCGAGGCGCGTTACCCCAGACTCATGATTAACGTGTCAGAGGAAACCCTGGAATCGGACTATCGGTTTGCCGCGTGGATAGCTCAGGTTGAGCGCTTTCGTGCTCTCACCACTGTTGAGCTGATTATAGAGATGACGGAAGGGGTGACAGACGCTTCCCTGTGGAAACGCTGGGACGAGCTGAAGGTAAAGGGCATCCCCCTGGTGATGGATGACTACGGGTACAAGAACTCAACGCATGAGCGTTTGGAGGCATTTCCTTGGGATGGCTGCAAGTTCGATGTGAAACGCCTTGCAGCGCTCGCTCAGAAGGATATGAAAGGAGTCAGGTTCTGCCAGGACAGTGATATACCGCTCATCGGTGAGCAGGTCGAGACGGAGCAGCTCGCGCAGCAGTCCTCGTGGATGGGTGTTCACCTTCAACAAGGGTATCACCATGGACGCCCAGCGCTGCTGGATGGATGGGTGAAGAAAGAAAAGAAAAAGGCGGTGGCGAAATGAGAAAAACGCTGTATGCCTTGTGCGTCGCCCTCGCGGCCTTGTGCAGCACCAACGCTGTGGCGGACCCAGGGTGTCAGGATGCACAGGTGATTGGTCCTAAGATGATCACTGACATTTGTTGGAGCTGTATCTTCCCCATTCGAGTGGCTGGGGTCACAATTTCAGACGATGGCCGTGTTCCGGATGAGTCTGTAGATAGCCCGCTGTGCATGTGCGAGGACAATCAGGGGGTGCCACGTCCTGGTGTCACAACCTCGATGTGGGAACCCGCCCGTTTGGTTGAGTTTCAACGTGTACCAGGATGCTCTTCCGTGCTCAATGGAACCAGGTTCCCTTTTGATCGCATGAACCAGGGCCACCACGGGGAAGCCGTCTATGATGGTGGCGATGGGTCGTTTATGCACTATCACTACTACACATACCCGGTCATGCAAATGTTGGACATGTTCGTTAAACAGAGCTGCAATCCCGATGGCTATGTTGACCTGGACATCATGTACCTGTCGGAGCTGGATCCAACGTGGAACAATGATGAGCTGGCCTTTTTCACGAACCCAGAAGCGGCAGCGGTCGCTAACCCTGTGGCTACCTTAGCCTGCACGGCGGATGCTGTAGCAGCGACTGCTGGCCGACCGATTAAGCAGATGTTCTGGTGTGCCGGTACGTGGGGGAATCTGTATCCGCTTAGTGGTAACCAGAATGGTGGAAAAGGCGTTCTTCGAGATTCCAGCCTTCTCTCTACGCGGGTGCTGGCCGCACTGCACCGTAGAGGTTTGGCTTACGGAACGATGGGTGAGGAAGCAATGTGCCGAGGGAACATTGTACCAACGCTACCGAAGACCCAGTACAAGTTCACAATGCTTCATCCTGTGCCTGAGACCGAATCAGATCATGTGATTGGAGAATCCACGCTGACGTGGGGGCTCTCTCGGACAATCCCCGCTATCGGCCAAGATCCGATCTACATGATTTGGCGATGGAACGATTGCTGTAACCATTAAACGCAATACCACCAAGTAATACCGAAAAGGGGCCAGCAGGCCCCTTTTTGTTGCCGAAACGGGCAAATAGCCGTGGGAGGAAACTGCTTTGCTTCCGATAAGATTCCAGTAAATCTGGACAATCTATGTATCGAGGAAGCAATGAGAAATTCACCACGTTTGATGAGAGCTATAGCCTACGTGCTAACTCTCACGACGACGCTGATGCCGCTTCACGGCGTGGCTCAAGAGTCACCTGAAGTCGATACCCAGGACTTTTTAAGTCAGCTCGGTCGCGAAGGCCAGAATCTGGGTATCGAGCTGGGTAGCGAGGCAAAGAATACTCCGGCCAAGGTCCAAAATGGACAGATCACGGTGCCCACGAAGGACGAAAATGGCAACCTCCAATACCAAGGGGGAACTCAGTTCAGCGTTCAAAGCCTGTACCCAGGCAGCAACCCTTCCAATGCCTCGGTGCAGAACGAATATTTCTCTGATGGCGTAGCCCCTGACCTCGACCAGCTCCAGGGGATCTATGACTCGGAAGAGGGGATGGGCGAAACCGGTAGCGAGGCAAAGGACTCCCTCTGGGAAGATGCCTACAGCGATACCCCTTCTATCTCAGGTGCCGCGTATAAAGTTCTGGTGGACTCTTCAAATCAAAGTCGCCCGGATTTCAGTTCCGACCCGATGTTGGGGCTCACCAACGCCACATACGAAAACATTGATGTGATTGCTGAAGGCTTCGGCGATTGTTCCGCTGAAACAACCTTCGACGAAATAACTATGTCGGTACACAACCCAGAGTACGAAACCTGCGACCGTGTAACCGACAAAAGTGCCACCTGTGAAGTCATCCACGACTATGAAGCCGCAGTAGTGAAGCACCATGACGGCCCCTACAACATCTCCCCATGCGATGGAGCTGGAGGCGGATGTTCTGACGTTTGGATTGGTAAAGTAGGCGACGACTACTGGGGAGGCTCATGCACAATCTACGAGGAATTTACTGAGATCAAGGTTGTCAACCCAGCCGCTATAACCTCAGCAACATTGGTTCGGGCGAAGTGGGACGATTACATGCAGATCTGGATTGGCGAGCCAGGGCAAGAGGTGAAAGTCTGGTCTGGTCCCAACAACAACTTCCCGCCAGAGACCGCTGGTAAATGTGAGTTGAGCACGAGCTGGGACGAGAACCCCAATCTCAACCTTACTCAGTATTTCAAAAATGTCCCTGAAGATTCAGTTATACGTTTCAAAATCCGCGTATCCGTATCCGGCGAAGGGGAAGGCTTCGGGAAGATTCGCATCAAGTACGATCCCTCCAAAGCGATCATCAAGGATGAATGGTCACCAGATAGCTGCATCGAATCTGCGACTGGCGTGGTGGATGGTTTTGCAGAGGGAAGCCTGACCTGCGTGGACGACCCGCGTGACGCGGAAGGCTGCACCTATACGAATGGTATCAAAATCTGCGAGGACAACCTGAAGCCTTCTCCCATCCCTGGTATTCCCAACCTTTGCAAGAAAGTCGCTGTAGATGCGGACTTCGATTTCTACAAAGGGGATATGGAGTGCTACACCGATGTCAACGGTGAGGAGCAGTGCCCGGTCAACGAAGGCGGGAATCTAAATACGTGCCAGCAGTACGAAGAAAACCCGCAGTGCGGCTTTATCAGCTCGGAGTGTGTTGATGGGGCTCAGGGTAACTCCGGTGTGTGCTACGTCAAAGAGGAGACGTGGGACTGCGGGAGTAGTGTGGACATCGACACCGTTGAGAAAAACACCGAATACCAGTGTGGTGGAGCTATCCGCTGCATGGGGGACGACTGCCTCGACCCGACACAATCCACCGATCAGACCGCGAACTTCGCCAAAGCCTCAGCTCTGCTCAATGCGGCGCAGTTCATGACACAGGATATGACTTGCACCGGCCAGGACGAAGATGGCAACGCAACCGGCGAAGAGAACGTGACCTGTACCGCGTTCGGGGGCGAAGCTGGTGAATGCAAGATTGCAGTCGGCGGGGTGTCGGATTGTTGTGAAAAGCCCTCCAATGTCAGCATGGCCGATTACCTCATGATGATCCGGCAGGTTCCAAAGCTCGATGGTGCGGTGCTGGCGCTGGAGGATGGGAATGTCATCAAGAGTTCGTATCAAACGCTCAGGCAGCCAGTGATGGACGCCTGGACCGAAGTGTCTCAGCCGTTCACTAATTACATGGACAATATCTCTGGCGCTGTAGAGGAAATCTGGTCGCCTATCGAGGAGCTGAAGAATCAGCTCATCGAGAAGTTGAAAGAGCAAGCCAAGAGCATGTTGCAGGATGTCATGGGGAACCTGGCCGGAGACACGACGACCGAGGCAGCAGCAACAGCCGCAGCCGACCAAGCCGCTGAAGAGGCTATGAATGAAATGGCTGCGCAGGCCGCCTCGATGCTCGGGGCGGCAATGACGGTCTATACGGTGTACGTGGTCGCAGTGGCCGTAATCCAGATGGTCTATGCCTGCGAGCAGGAAGAACTGGAGATGAATACCAAGCGGGCAACGGATAGCTGCACCTATGTTGGGTCGTACTGCAAGGAGAAGGTTCTCGGAGCCTGCATCGAGAAGCGTAAAGCGTACTGCTGCTTCAACTCACCACTGTCCCGTATCATCCAGGAGCAGGTTCGCCCTCAGTTCGGACAGGACTTCGGGTCACCGAAGAACCCAAGCTGTGGCGGCATCCCTTTTGACAAGATAGCGGAAATCAACTGGGATGCGGTGGATCTGGATGAGTGGCTCGCCATCCTCCAGCAGAACGGACAGTTCCCCAGCGGAACCAATGTGTCTATGGACGCTCTGACAGGCTCCGGCAGCGTATTCAATATCGACGGGGACCGTCTGCCTGCTGATCAGCGAGCTATGGATCGAGTGGATGATATAGATGTAGACGCGAAGCGCCGGGAAGCCATGGAAAAGGTAGGAGTTAATCCTGGAGGTCCATAAAATGTGTTTTGCGCCCTAAAAAGGTGAAAGTGAACCCCTAGCCTTAATACATAGTGGTAGATAATAGCTCCGTATTTTTTACGGAGCTATTTTTTTATGAGTCAAGGCGAGCGAATATTTGCGTATATTGATAAGGGAGGCGAGGAGACAATAAATAAATGGTGTTTGCCATCTATTCTCTGTGACTGCTTTCCTTTGCCCACTGCGGCAGTGACAACAGAATGTTTCGATGGATGTTTCGGATCGGTAACAGTGTCAGCCATATCAACCTCCTCACTCCCTTATGGAGGAATGGCGAGAATACTTATAGCTTGGTTAGCGTCGAAGGTATATTACGAAAGAGCGCATGAAGTAAGCATTAATGTGTTTGGGAGTGAGTTTTTAGAGGAAATTGGCTTTCAGTTCTGGGATAGGTATGAAATTGCCGAGCAGATGGAGCGTATAAGCAAAACATCTTTTTTTATTGTTAGAGAGGGGGCTGCGGGTAAAGAGACCAATACTATAGTATTGGCAAAAAATATGAGCAGGGAGAAACGGAGAGATTCTGACATCTTTAATATTTCTCTGCACAAATCATTCATAGATGCAGTTCAGAAAGATTCTGTGGCGATGCTCGCGTCGTTAATGCGATACAAGTCTAATGATCCAGTGTTTATTGATACTTACATGAGGCTGGCGCTATCGAAATAAAAAGCCCGGAGAGTATCCGGGCTTTTTGTGGAGATAGAAGGTCCGTTACGCTTCAGGAATGACAAACACTTTGGCTTCGCCGTTGTTCAGGATGTAGGGGAAGTCAATTGTCTCTCCGTTGTCCATGCTTACCTTTCCAGGAGCAAAGTATAGGTACGTCCATTCCGGCAGGTTTTTGCTGATAGTCGCGTACACCTCGTCTTCAGGAACGGTGCTGTTGTCGCTAATGAGCAGGTTCAGGCTCTGGTACTTGCGGCCATGCCCGGACGAGAAGATGTAGCGCTGCTCTTGAGTGCCAGCGATGAATGCCGGTGAGGCGGCTTTACGCGGCTCGAAGATTTGGGCGCGAACGCGGCACAGGTCATCCAGTTCGGTTTTGCCGCTGACGTATTCGGGACAATTCCACTCACTTTTGATGAACTGGATAACCAGCTTGCCATCCTTGTCGAAGATGGTTTCGTAGGATGCGCCTACCTCGTCCATGGCCGCAGCGATAGAAACTTTCACATGTGAAAGAAGGCGAGTCTGAGCATCCTCAGTAGAGCCCGCTTCGGACAGCGGCATCCAGGCCATAAGACTGTTCCGCGCACCGTGGGAATCGGGTTGCAGCATTTCGTCCAGCAGGTTGACGCCAGCGGTTTGCCAGTTCGTCATACCAAGCTGCGGGTTGACATAACCAGCACCAACAAACCCGACCTTCAGCATGGACTCAGTGATAGAGCCCACTTTGTCAGCCGGAACCTTCGTGTCCTGGATGTCGGTCACCAAGCCGCCTGCATGTGCGATGTTGTATGCCTCGCTGTGGTTCTCCATGTACGTCACAGGCGCAGTGCTGGTGGAAGCGCAGCCGAACAGAGATGCGGTAGTCAGTAGGGTTGCGAGAGTAAGTAGGTTTTTCATGGTGTTGCTCCGTTGTGCAAGAAAATCTCTATTGATGCTTCCATATTACCACGGCATCAAAAAATGCAACCGTGAGAATAGGAAAAACAGGCAAAAAAAACCCCTCACAGGGAGGGGAACGCAAGGAACGGTTGGGATTCCTGCTTACGCTGTAGCGTCGGATGCCTTCTCTGCGGCCTTGGACTTGGCTTTGGAGCCGGATTCGGATTCCGGGTCCGCGTCAGCTTCACTGGAGAGTTCCGGGTCGGTGGTTTCCTGCTCCGGAGCTGCCTCGGCAACTTCTTTATCTTTACCCTTCGTATGGGCAGAGATACGGGCACGTTTTTCCATGCCGATGATCCGGCCAGCGAGCTTAATCAAGCGCTGCTGCCACTCATAGGTAGCGTCAGAGCGCTGTTGGCTAGAGAGGATGCTGTTCAGCCACAGGGTATCGACCAGGCTCATCAGCTTATCCAGGTTGCGGATAAGGTGTGCAAACTGGGCAACCTGCGGTGAGGTGATTTCGATGGGGTAGTTCACCGGGGCGCTATAGCCGGGAACGGCTTCGATGCCGTTGTCAGTCATGACCTTCTGGAGCTGGTCCATCGCCTTGGTCATGTCCTCGGACACCTTGTCGATGTGGCCGTGGATGATTTCCTCAACCTGGTCGATTTCCTTTTGGTCGCCGATGATGCGAAGGATAACGTCCAGGGAGAATAGGGCATTGGATACGCGGTCGAAGCTGCGCTCCATGACGCGCTGGGCCTGAAGGCTGTTGACGTTCAGGTTCTGGCGAAATACCGGGCGGGAGTACGGCTGGCGTTCGCCCTGGGATTGCTGGGTTTGTTCGGGTTGTGCGATTGCTGCTTCTGCCATGGTATGTCTCCGTCTGTTTGGGCAATTAGTAAACGCATGGGAAAGGGTAAAAGGATTCGAGGCCCGACCAGAACTCGCTTTGCGCCCAAAATGGACAGAAACAGCGTTTTACCCCAAATAATTTTGGGGTATAGTGAAATCTCTTAGTCGCTCGGCGACTAGATAAGGTAGCTGGCCTTTACAAACAAACAGCAATTTAAAAATTTCCGCCGTATGGCGCAGGTATCACAACCTTCCCTCACCGGGAGCACTCCCGGTTCGGGTGGTGCTCCCGATCTAATCAGGAGTCATCACCATGCAATTCCTTCTATTTGTTGTAGCTCTCGCTGTTGTTGTTGGCATCATCGGATTCGGAGCTTGGGCTTTTGCCCGGTCTTTCGTTTATCTGAGCCAGCAGACGCATCGAGGTATTGTCTTTGCGGTTAACCGTGTCTTTGTTCCGACGTTTCATTCTCTGAATGCAGCCGTCGAAAATTTCAAAGCCATGCGTCTCGCCAAAGCGCAATCTACAGCACGGTCTGAAGAGGCCGTCATCGAGCAACCAGCTTCTTCCTTCGAGTCTGTAAAGACTGAAGAGGTTGAGCAGTCTCCGACTCAGATGCCGAAGCGCGATGAGTCAGAGGTGGATTGGTCTGTCTATGACATTCCAACCTATCTGCGCAAGGGCAAAGTCCTTGTGTGGTAACTAACCGGATCGCCTAGCGATTCACATTCCTAACTTAACCCATCTGGGGGCGACTTCCCCCGGTGGGGGTGTTGCCCCTTTCGCTATATCTAGGAGCATCACTATGTTTGGTATTGAACTTGTTTTCGCAGCTTGCGTTATCTCTGGCTGGTATGTGGCTAAGCCCTTCCGCGCCATTGCTCGTAACCTGGGATTCTAACGCTTAGGGGAGGGGGGTAACCCTCTCCCTCATCACTACGTCTTGGGCCTTTTGGCCCATCCTCCAAACAGCATTCAGGGAGTGTTGTTCGGTGGGTGGGCCGAGAGGAAACTAAGATGGAAAGTGTGTATCACGTTTACGATGAGGCTACTGGTAAGTTGTACCTTGATGACGGTCGGGAGTTCCCGGTAAACCCGAGGCAGTTTTGCAGTGTGGATCACGCACTGCGAGCTATCACCTCTTGGGCAAGACGGAACAAGCTGATCGGCGTCAACGACGACGTTGTGGCATTCATCTGAGGAGCGCGGCCCTCTGGGCCGTGCCTCCACTTCCAAGTCTGTTTCCCAATGGCCGACCATTGGCAAGCAGATTTTGCTCTCCCTGAGAGTGAAAAGAGGTAGCTGGCCTCCCCAAACAAACAGCAATTTGAACTTACCCCACCAGGGGCGTACTAGCCCGGTGGGGGCATGGTGCGCCCTGATTTTATACGTTAGGAGTGCTCCCATGACTGAGATTGTCAAATACTCAATCCGCAAGGCGTTTGCAATGGAAGGTGTTCCCGAGAAGGTTTCAACGCTCGGTTATGCCCCTTCAGACAATGCCTTTATCCCTTCCAAAGACGAACACTACGTTTTCCGTAAGGAGCTGATTCGTGAGGTTACGGCCTTTCTGAAAAAGCCCTTCGGTGACGCTTTGTACGTCACTGGCCCAACCGGGTCAGGTAAAACCTCCGGTATCACTGAGATCGCGGCTCGCCTCTTCTGGCCTGTCCAGCAAATTACGGCCAATGGCCGCATGGAGCTGACAGACCTGGTTGGGCATCACGCTCTGGTCTCGCCGAAACCGGGTGAACCTCCCGTCATGAAGTTCATGTACGGCCCCCTGGCAGTAGCCATGAAGCATGGTCATATCCTCCTCATCAACGAGGTGGATCTGGCTGACCCAGCCGAGCTTGCAGGTCTCAATGATGTCCTGGAAGGTCGGCCTCTGGTTATCGCTCAAAATGGCGGTGAAATCATCAAGCCTCATCCGATGTTTCGGGTTGTGGTTACCGGCAACTCTACGGGGTCCGGAGACGCTACTGGTCGCTACCAAGGCGTCATGATGCAAAACCTCGCTGCCATGGACCGTTATCGCTTTATCCAAGTCGGCTATGCCGATGAGGCGACCGAGATGAACATCCTCGGTCGAGTCGCGCCCACTCTCAATGAAGGTCTCCGGAAAGGCATGGTGAAAACCGCCAATGAAATCCGGAAGCTCTTCATGGGCGAGAACGGTGATGACGGACATATCGGTGTCACGATGTCTACGCGGACGCTTGTTCGCTGGGCAAAGCTCACCCTCCAGTTCCGGGGGGCTCCGAATACGCTGAAGTATGCGTTGGAGCAATCACTGCTGATCCGCGCTTCTAAGGAAGAAGGTGAAGCAATTCTTCGCATTGCGAAGGATGTGTTTGGTGACCAGTGGCGCTAAGGAGAGCGATATGGCTGACAACTTTGCAGTGTCAGAACAGCTCGATCCAACACTTCAGCCAGAACGTCTGGACGAGGCATTGGTAAACGCAGTCGGGTCTGATTCTGACGCGGAAGAACGCACCTTTGGTGCGGTAAATTGGCTCATTTCGCCTCCCACGTCCTTGCAACAAGAAGGGGTCAAGCGACTCCTTCTTGGGTTCATCACGGGTGTATTTGTGAAGAATCGCGAGGCCCTGGGGTTCGAGGTTGAAATGCAAGATAACCCCGACCGGCTCATGCCCAGCGTGTTAATGGCTGAGGCTGGCGGATTTGAACTGAAAGTATGCCCTACGCACGGGGAGAATACCCTGCATCCTCATACGCTGGAGGGTGCGGGAGAAATCTCTCATACGCATGGGCACAAGCCACTACTCATGCTGATCTGCTTGCAAGAGCGGTTTCAGCAAGAGTGGGAGGCTGCTTCTGAGCCGTTGGTGACGCTTTGCGATGAGCAAGGCAACACCATCAGCTATTCCAATTTCAATTCACTGGAAAACATCATCGAGCGGATGGGGTTCGACTATGACGCTGTTCGTAGCGACGCCGTAAAGCTCGGTCTTGCGACCGAACAAGTTAATTGGTCTGAGATCGAGTCCGACATCGAGGATTGTTTCTTCTAAACAAAGCAAGGGGAGAGGTCGCCCGCAGGGCAGTCTCTTCCTCTACTGGAGGTTTTTATGTCTCAAGGTGTTAACAAAGTCACGCTGCTGGGTAACCTCGGAGCTGACCCTGAAGTCCGCTACATGCCGAGCGGTGATGCAGTCGCAAATCTAAGTATCGCAACCAGCAATAGCTGGAAGGACCGAGAAACAGGTGAGTGGCAAGAGCACACTGAATGGCATCGTGTGGTAGTGAAAAAGCATTTGGCCGAACGGGCTCGTGACCGCTTGAAAAAGGGGTCGCAAGTCTACCTGGAAGGGAGCAACCGCACCCGGAAATGGACAGGCCAAGATGGTATTGACCGCTGGGTCACGGAAGTCCACTGCAAAGAGATGCAAATTCTCGACCGCAGTGAGCGAAGTGACCAAGGGTCGGCTCCGCAGGGGCAGAATCGTTCTGGCGGTACAAATCAGCAGGGTGGGCATCAGGCTCCTGCTCGGGCTCCGGCTCGGCAACCTGACCCAGTACCAGCATCTGCTGGCGCTGGTGGCCCCGGTGCTCCCGGCTGGGATGATGATATTCCCTTCATGCGGCTTCATCCGCTGGAAGGGGGTTAAGTCTACGCACTACTGCAACGCAATCAATGCCGGGGTTCTTTGTGAGCCCTGACATCTTTTCTATCTAACCCCAAACGGGGGCACCTGCCCCCTGGGGGTCATGGTGTCCCTAATTCGATCAGTTCTCTGATAAGAACAGGAGAAACACCATGTCCGATAGCAAATCCCTCGTGACCCGTATCGCCAGCCGCTATGGCGTGGACAGCAACAAGTTCTATGAAACTTTGAAGGCTACCGCGTTCAAGCAGCGAGACGGCAGCGCCCCAACCAACGAGCAGATGATGACTCTGTTGATTGTGGCTGAACAGTACAAGCTGAATCCGTTTACTCGGGAAATCTATGCGTTTCCTGATAAAAACAACGGCATCATCCCTGTGGTTGGGGTTGATGGGTGGAGTCGCATCATCAATGAGCACTCTCAGTATGATGGCGTCGAGTTCGTGTACGCGGACAAGATGGTCAAAATGCCGGGTGCCAAAGTGGAATGCCCTGAGTGGATTGAGACCGTGATGTACCGGAAAGACCGGACGCGGCCAATCAAGATCAGGGAGTTCCTGGATGAAGTGTACCGCGAGCCTTTCCAGGGCCAAGGTCGCAACGGTGCTTATACCGTTGATGGCCCCTGGCAGACTCACACCAAGCGTCAGCTTCGTCACAAGTCGCTCATCCAGTGTTCTCGCGTAGCCTTCGGCTTCGTGGGAATTTACGACCAGGATGAAGCGGAACGTATGCGTGAGATGGAACAGGCGTCGGCCATTAACCCGGCTGTTGCCAACCTACCTCACATGACTCAGGACGCCTCACGACAGCCGCTGCAAATCGACCACAAGAAAATGGATCCGATTTTGCAGCAACTGGCAAACCGCGCTGTTAAGCAAAATGCTTGGAGTGCAGCACACCAGTATGCCGGTGAGCGTTTCCAAGGTGCAGAGTTGGAATACGCTACCCAGTTCCTCCGTGACAGAGAGCTGGATGCAATGGAGCCACTCAACACCAACTATGGTGAGCAAGAAGCTGAAGGTGAGGGTAACGCTACCTACATCCCGGCTGAAGGCCGCCAGTCTGGTTCTGAAGAGCCGCCACTTCCCGAAGAAGATGACTTCTTTGGTCAGGGAGGGCCTGAAGAGCAGTAAACCATCCCCCTGAAGGGAGGGAGTCTCCCCCCTGTCAGGGGGGATCTCCCTTTAATCAAAGGAGAGATCCATGAAAATCATCAATTTGTCCCAACGAGACGATGATTGGTTGGAATGGCGTAAAGGCGGCATAACTGCCACTGACGCGACCATTCTGCTTAACCGGTCACCGTATAAAACTCGGTGGCGACTCTGGGCAGAGAAAACGGGCTATGCCCGTGAGGTCGATCTAAGTTTGAATCCTCTCGTTCGTCGAGGGGTTGAGAACGAAGATAAGGCCCGCCAGGCATTTGAAGCGAAGCACAACGATTTGCTTCTTCCTGTCTGCGTTGAATCTGCACAGAACCCTCTCCTGCGAGCCTCTTTGGATGGTTTAACTGGAGATGGGGAGCCTGCCGAGCTGAAGTGCCCAAGCGAGAGCGTCTGGAAGGACGTTTGCGCGAACGGCGTCAACAGCAAGCCATATCAGCTCTACTATGCACAGGTCCAGCATCAATTGCTGGTTACTGGCGCGGACAAGGGCTGGTTGGTGTTCTGGTACGAAGGTGAACTCCGAGAGTTTGTGATTACTCGCGATGAAGCCATGCTCAATGAACTGCTGGCGCAAGCCAAGGAGTTCTGGCAGCAAGTGCTGGAACGTAAGGAACCCGAAAAAGATCCTGAGCGCGATTTGTATATCCCTCACGGGAAGCAGGCCGAGCGATGGATCAGTGCAGCAGAGGAATACCGAATCTATGATGCTGAGATTCAGGAGCTTAAACAGCGACTGAGTGAGCTTCAGGATAAGCAAAAACCTTTGCTGGACGATATGAAGTCTCTGATGGGCGAATACTTTCACGCTGACTACGGCGGTGTGATGGTAACTCGCTACAAAGTGGCTGGACGGGTGAATTACAAGAAGCTGCTTGAAGAGAAGGCGTCCGGTGTTAAGCCTGACGACATCGACAAGTACAGAGACGAAGCTGGAGAACGGTGCCGTGTCACGGTGACCGATTCTGTCAAGCCACGGTACATTGTGGACGAGGAGGTGCTTGCACCGCTCGACTACATGCCGGAAGAAGTCGAATCCTCTTATTTTTAGGGGGCGACTGGTCTGGGGGCGTAACGCCCCCTTTCCCGCTTAGATTCCCCAGCGAGTCTATGCCGGAAAGGCGGTTTTACTCTCAATGAGAGTGAAATGAGGTAGCTGGCCTCTTCAAACAAACAGCATATCCCACATATCCAGGCGTCTGTCCGGCGCAGGGAACCCATCTTAGTGCAACGCTTTCCCCGGCAGGGGAGAGTCCTTTAACTGATAACTCCCTCGGGAGAATTTAAAGCAAGTCCATTGGCCCCTGTCGGGTGCTGGTGGACCTTACTCATGGAGGCAACCTATGAACAACGCACTGTCAGATACATACGATGACCGCGTGATAATACCTGACGCACAAATGAACCTATTTGGTCTTGAACCGAAAGACATCATTGCGCGTCAGCCAGCAATGCCGGGTGTGTTTTTCGATGCTCCCGACATCGAGCTTGACTATGACATCGCTGTAGTTTGCATGTCCGGTGGCAAAGACTCGCTGGCGGCGCTCAAATACCTTTTGGACCGAGGCTTTCCGGCTTCCCGGATAGAGCTGTGGCACCACTTGGTAGATGGGCAGGAGGCCGCCGAGAGCTTCATGGATTGGCCGTTCATTGATGACTACTGCGTAAAGCTGGCGGAATCGCTGAATATGCCCCTGTACTTCTCATGGCTGAAGCATGGCTTTAAGGGAGAGATGCTCAAGCACAACTCCCGAAGCCATTCACACATGGTTGGTACTCCAGATGGCATTGTTGAGTTGACCCGCGATGCAGCAAAGGAGGCTACTCGACGTAAATTCCCGCAGCAGGCTGCAAGCCTTCAAACGCGCTGGTGTTCCAGTGCGCTGAAGATAGATGTAGGCCGCAGGGCGGTAACTTGCCAGGAACGATTCATCGACAAAAAGGTGTTGTTCGTGACGGGCGAGCGCCGCGAGGAATCAAGCAATCGGGCCAAGTACAACCAGTTGGAGCCACATTCAACTGATACTGTTCGCAAAAGCGCGAAGCCGCTGAAGCCGCGTCATGTTGATGCCTGGAGGCCGGTGCTGCACCTAAGCGAAGAGGAAGTATGGCAGATGCTCTGTGACTGGCGTATCAATCCACCAGTGCCATACCGGCTCGGGTGGGGGCGGTCCAGTTGCCAGACCTGCATCTTCAACGGTGATCGGATATGGGCAACCATAGCGCATTACTGGCCGGAGCGAGCCCAAGCGATTTCTCAGTACGAGGAGGAGTTCGGGACCGCAATCAGTCGGAACGGCAAAACCGTCATCGAGAGAGCTGCAATGGCAGAGCCCTTGGACATTGATGATGAGCTGGCGCTTCGCCAGGCAAGTCGCAATGAGTACGAGCTGCCAATCTTTGTTCCAGAGAATCAACCGTGGATACTGCCTGCTGGCGCGTATAGCGGTTTGTCGGCTGGGGCAAACTGACCTACCAATCCTGCCCTTCGGGGCGGGATTTCTACTTTGCGCCCGAAAAGGGCGGTTACAGCGTGGCACCCCGTTTGGGGCTGGGGTAATATCAAATCAAGCCTGTTCCCCAAGTCGTTTGGATGTTTGAGCCAAATAACTTGGAAAACAGGTTTTGCTCTCCACGCGAGAGTGAAAGAGGTAGCTGGCCTCCCCAAACAAACAGCAAATTTCAATCATCCCCATTGGGGCGCATCGTGCCCCTGGGGCTACTGGTGCGCCCTCTACATCCGTAAGGAGTGCATCATGAGCAACACTGTTCAACACCTCGAAAGCCTTTGTGTAATCCACGTCGATTTTGACATCTGGAGCGGACAGACCCGCCTTAGCCCCGCTGATTTGAAGCTGGGTGAGGGTGGCGAAATCCCTCCAGAAAAGGTTGCGCAATTAGGTTCAAAGAAGATCTGTGACCCGGCCAAGCTGAAAGGCTTTAACCGGCTGAAAACAGAAACCCGCCGTCTGTTGCTGAGCTACGGTATGCCGTTCATGAACGGTTTTGCCGTTCCTGCCAGCAAAGCAGACGAAATCTGCGACAAACTCAATGCGGTCAGCGTAGAGTTTGAAGCGTTGAAACAAACCTTCATCAACGGCTACAACGCTGCTGTTGAAGAATGGATCACCGAAAATCCTGAATACGAAACCGCCATTCGCGCAGGAGCCCTTCCAAGGACTGCTGTTGAGAAGCGGATTGGTTTTGAGTACCAGGTCTTCATGATCCAGCCAATCAGTGACAATGACCCAACAGCCAAGAGCCTTAATCGTAAGGTTGAAAGCCTGGGTCGAGACCTTTTGGACGAAGTTACTGAAGAGGCCCAAAAGTTCTTCTCGAAGAACCTCTCGGGTCGAGAAACGTGCGGTGTTACAACCCGCATCACATTGAAGAATATCCGTGACAAAGTAGATGGACTGTCCTTTTTGAACGGTTCTCTCATTCCACTGGTTAACCTGTTGGATGAGACTCTGCGCGGATATGAGCAACATGCTCAAGGTCGTGTAATTAAAGCGCCTTTCTTCTATCAAGTCCTGGCAGCAGTGCTCATTATGAGTGACCGTCAGCGTATCGAAGAGTACGCGACCGGTGCTGTCACACTTGCTGGCATGACCGAATCAGTCACCCCTGAAGGTGTATTGGGTGCTGAGACGCAAGGCAAGCAGGAACCAGCTTCGCAATCTGAAGTAAAAGGTGGTGATAGTGGCGATTTGCCCTACGAGCCGCTGACAGCCGAAGAGCGCGGAGAGCTTGGCGAAACTGAAAGCGAGGTGGCCGACGAGGCTACAGCGCAACAGGAAGCCGCTCCGGAAGAGCCTCCTCTGGAGGATCTTGAAGCTGATATGGACCGTTTCTTCCAGCAGTTTGCCGGTGACGAAGAAGCACCTGCTTCTGAAACGCCGGTTCAAGCGGAGGCCCCAGAAGAACCTGTGGCTGAAGCTGAAACGAACCATGAACCAGAAGTAGTCACTGACTATGAAATCGTAATAGACCCGGAATACGCTCACGAATCGGCTCAAGCTGACGATGTGGATCCGCAACCGGTAGTCATGCCTGAATTTGAAGATGACGCGGAGGATGCGTTCTTCTAATCAGGCAAACCAACCCCGGAGGGGCAGCCACCCCTCTTGGGGGTGGCATGTCTTTTCGCCAGCTCTACCAGGAGAAGAGATATGTCAAAACGCAAAACCATCTACAGCGCACTTCCTATCGTGGCCGCCGCCTATGGTGAGAAGTTCGGTGTGAAAGTAGCCATCGGTGGCGACACCGCCTATACCGATGGACAAACCATCGTGGTCCCCAATATCCCGGACAGCTATCCGCACATGGACGCTGTTTGGGGTTACCTCGCTCATGAAGCAGCTCACGTTCGCCTCACCGATTTTTCGGTGGTGCGGCGTCCGGGGCTTCACGCCGACCTTTCCAACATCCTGGAGGATTGTCGCATCGAGCGGGGAATGATCGAGATTTACCCCGGCACTGCTCAAACCCTGAATGAAGTTGCTCGGTACATGGCCCAAGCGGGTCATTATCAGCACGTCACGAAGGATGATCATCCGGCCTCGATCCTCGAAGCCTTTTGTCTTTACTGGCTGCGATCGCAGGCGGTAGGGCAATCGGTCCTACAGCCATACTTGGATTCAGCCAAGGTGGCGCTTGAACAAGCATTCCCGCGTGGAGTTGTTGTTCGACTCAATGCTTTGCTCCGTAAAGCGGTTGGCGCTAAGTCAACGGCTGAAGCGGTAGCTCTCACTGAAGAGATCATGAAGATGCTCGAAGAGGAAAAGCAGAAGGAAGAGCAGCAGCAACAGCAACAACAGCAGTCAGACCAAGGGCAAAGCCAGCAACAGCAGCAAAGTCCAAACGGGTCGGCTGGTGGGAATGATGACTCCCAAGGTCAGAAAAACCAGGATAACCAGAAGGGCGACCAGGGAGGTCAGCAGAAGAACGCTGACCAATCGCAGGACGACCAGAAAGGTGACACCGGTAAAAATGGTGAACCTGGTAAAGATGATCAGAAGGGGCAGTCCTCAAAAGGACAGTCGGACCAGCAAGGGGCGGACAAGGGCTCATCGCAATCGCCGAACGGTGATAGTGACGGGCAGAAGTCTGACTCCAGCCAGGGCCAATCTGGCAATGGCGCTGGTTCTGACGAGAAGAAAAATGCCGCTGAAGTTATTCGACAAGTGCTGAATGCTCAAGGTGATGACTTGCTCGGTGACGCGCACGAGTCATTGAGAGCTGAACTTGAGAAAACCGCTGACCAGGGGGGAGACCCTCACTATCAAACGGTTCGCAGTGCTGTGGCTTCGCCTAAGCACCCGCAGGGCCGTCAACTGGTTGATTCAGTGAAAAGCACGACCTCGAAGATTCGGAGCCAGCTCTACGGTTTGGTGCAAGCCAGCCAGCGCTCTGGTAGCCGAAACAAGCGGTCAGGTAAACGTCTGGATACCCGTAGCCTCTATCGCGTGGTTGCTGGGGATACTCGCGTTTTCCGTACACCCACGGAAAGGCAGCGTCCTAATACGGCGGTGCATATCCTGGTGGACATGAGCGGGTCAATGGGCAACAAGGTTAGCCAGGCACAGGGGGCGAAAACACGCTATGAAGTAGCGCGTGAATCGGCCTTGGCACTAGCGCTTGCGCTGGAGCCTATTCCTGGTGTTAACCCTGCCGTGACCTTCTTCATGGGCAATCGAAGCCAGCCGGTCTTCAGTGTCGTGAAGCATGGAGAGAATGTTCTCAACCAATCGGGTCGTTTCATGCTCGGACCTCGTGGGAGCACACCGATGGCAGAAGCCGTCTGGTATGCAGCCTATGAGCTGAGCAAGACTCGTGAGGAGCGGAAAATGATGATCGTCGTGACGGATGGAGAACCCAGTCGGGTCGCTCCCTGTAAGGCGGTTATCGACCTCTGTGACCGAAGCGACATTGATATGGTCGGCATCGGCATCGAAACGTCAGCCGTGTCTGCGTTGTTCCCTACGAACATCGTGATTGATGATGCGGCTGACCTGCAAAGAACCCTGTTCAAGTTAATGGAGCGGTCTCTGACTGCTACTGCGGCCTAACAGGGGTATTTGAAACAGGGTGACCTCTCCGAGAGGAAGGGGTCGCCTTTTTTTATCTAAGGAGACACTTATGAAAAGTGGTAATGACAGCTTGTCGCGTACCCCTGCAAAGGGGCTTGCGTTAGCGACTTTCATAGGAGCATCTCTGTCCCATCGGGGCAAAGATGAAAACGAGCAGCAACCCGGCTTTCCAGCAAGTGCTAAGCGCTTTCTGCTGAAACCGGAAAGAATCCCACAACAGGTAAGGGGTTCTGAAACCAGCAGCAAAAATTACCTGAAATCACCCGCCAAGGGGAGGAGGCTCCCTTTGGGGGGATCTCCTCTAACCGCCCGCCTTGGCTTCAAAAATAACCGGAGTTTAGGGCTGGTTACTCCGAGTAATGAGGAGAAGCGATTATGTCCTTCAAGAAGAAAATCTTCCGCTTTGCGCGGGAGTTTCTCAAGGATGCCGGTATCGGCCTCGCATTGCTGGGAGCTGGGGCGCTTGCGTTCCAAGGTCTCGGTGAGGCGAATGTCGTTGTGTTCGGCGTTCTGTTCATCGTCCTCGGTGGTGTCATGAACGTGGCATCGCTGGTGATGCTGCTGCTCGAAGATCTGATCTTCGAGGAGTAGTGAAGTTTTTGGCAAAGTGCTAGACTAGGAGACATGAATATGTTCGCTGCACTTATAGGATTTGGTGGTTTCGTGTTGGCGGTCACACTGATTTGTGTGATCGCCTACCGGAATGCAGACTCACTCGAATGTTGGGCGAAGAAGCACTTCGGCAGTCACAAACACGCCAACTAATGTAAACCGGGATTATCCCGCCAGTAGCCTGTGGAGCCTTGTGCTCCGCAGGTTACCCCCTTCCTGAACGCCTTTACTGTGGACCTTTCTTTCCAGGTTGCTTGGACTTTCACATGTGAAAGATTTTCGAGTTACCCGGAAAGATCGGTTTTGCTCTCCCTGTGAGAGTGAAATGAGGTAGCTGGCCTCTCCAAACAAACAGCAAATCAACTTTTACTAACTAACCCTTGCGGGAGGCTATCTCCTGCTGGGGGATACCTCTCGCTCTACTGGAGGTATCCATGAACAATAAATTTCAAGACTTCAAGCTGGTGTATCGTCAGGGTGGTCGTCGTCTGGAGCGTCTTTTTGAAGACACGCTCTATACGAACGTGAAACGTGTAGCAGATTCGTTTCCTCCGACCGTCATGTGGCGTATTTTTCCAGCGTAACTGAAATTAAAACAAACCCTACCAGGGGATCTCCCCCGGCAGGGGTGTGTATCCCCTTCTTAAAACGAAGAGGAGAATAATCATGAGCAATTATTGCATTAATTGCGGTGAACCTGGTTCATTGGAACCAGTAAAGGAGCCTGAGAATCATGAAGCGCCATTTTTAGAACGAGGTGTATTCAATGATACTGAGGCTTCATACAGCGAAGAGCAGGAAGTGACTATTTTATGTTGTGGAGTATGCCAGCATGAAATGATTGACTTGCCATCTGCGGGGAGTTCCGGTTCAGCATTGTTCGTTGTTGTTGGAAGGGTTTGTGACGAAGAGGATGTGCTCCGATTTGTTAAAGCAACCTCGTCTGACGAAGCTGAAGCGAAATTTACGCAAATGATAAAAGTGTTACAGGACTGGAATGGGGATAATGAGATTTACATCGAGTTCTGCGTCCCGCTTTCTGATTATCAGAGTTTCTTAATTTCGTGATCTGATAAAATTATAACCCTGCTGGGGGAATGCCCCAGCAGGGTGCATTTCCCCTTCATAACTTGAAGAGGAAGCTCTTATGATAGCTAGTTACTATCCATCCAATCCCCACTCAAAAATGCCGACTGCCCCATTTGTGAATATAGGTGAAATAACTCATCATTATTCTACAGGCACTCAGTACGAAAGGGTTTATTCGGATGATCCTAAGCTAGATATTCCTAGCTTTTTAAACCGGCATGGTTTTTCTTTAGCAAGCGAATTCCGGCCAACGATGGTCAAGAATGGTGTTGAATGCACAATAAAGCCATTTCGGGATTACGATGATTCTCACAAGGTTTACTTACTTGTTCCGGTGGAAAATGCTTCTATTAACATAGGAGACCGCCAAGTAATATTAAGTGTTGAGAAAGTAAGAGAGATGACGTTAAAGAAAATATCCGAAGCTGGATAAAAATTTGGGAGCTTGCAGTGCTTTCGAGCCCTGCAATATCCTTAATAACATACCCCATCGGGGCGCATCGTGCCCCTGGGGCTACTGGTGCGCCCTCTACATCCGTAAGGAGTGCATCATGAGTCAAAACATCAAGTTCGTTCCCAATCCCTACACGGCTGGCGGCAGCATGAGAGAAGATGTCTTCTCAGTACAATTCTCCGTTTATGTCGAGCTGGAGATAGGGCTGTTGGATAACGACCGAGTTAGCACGTATTCTCAATCTAGTAGTCATTTCGTCGGTGGTGCGCCGACCGTGAGCGAGGCTGTGGATTTGGCAAGTCAATTCTTGGCAAAATATAGCCACGACGATGCGCTGGATGCGGTTGCACGAGAATACATCTGCCCAGAAGAGGATTGTCTGGAGTGGTCATCTGCTCAGAGTGTTCGTATTTACGACAGAGAGCATCGCCTGATTATGGGAGGTGCTGCTGCCGGATCGACCGTTACGTGGGTGGAGCCAGTCACCAGCATCCCTGAGAGGGCTGAAGTGGAAGCCAAAATAGAGGCTCTGCTGTCTGAAGCTAGTTTCGAGGCCGGTTGGGACAACTACTCCACCGCCAAAGGGCTGCGACGGACGGCTGAAAGGCTTCGCTGGAAACTGTCCCCTTCGCCAATCGTTCTGACGCCATACTTCGCGCAGGAGCTGGCGCAGAAGGGGCTCTTTGCGAGCCATTGAATCGGATATTCCGACACAACTTGTGGGGCCGAAAGGCCCTGCAAGTCCCTTTCCTGCCCCTGTGTCGATAAATAGCCCCCGCGCCCTAAACGGGCAAAACCAGCTTGGTGCCTACCAGGCGTATCGAGTAACATTTCTTTAAGCCTGCTTTCCACGGTGCTTTTTCCATGAATGGGATAAGAGTGGCTTGGAAAACAAGGTTTTGCTCTCCCAGTGAGAGTGAAAAGAGGTAGCTGGCCTCCCCAAACAAACAGCAAATTTCATAAACCCCTCCGGGGCGCTCAGCCCTAAAGGGGACTGGTGCGTCCCGAACATACATGTTAGGAGAAGCACCATGACCCACCATGCAGATCAAATTGATAGAATCAAAGCCACTATGGAGCACGTAGCGGCATCCCTCAAACTTCCCGAGCTTTACCAAAATGATTTGGAAGCGGACCTTGAGTCGCTGAATCGTTTTAAAGGCACAAAGCTCGTCTGGTTATTGAGAACCTGTGGAACCATCCTGGTTCCTGCGCAGCTCGGAGTTGATCCGGGATACATCACGCATTGGCTGTGGGGTAACCACGGACAAGATGTGGTCCCGTTCATTGTCGATACTACAACCGGCCTGGTTGAGAAAACGACCTTCGAGGAAGCTGAAAAGCTCATCATGCAGCCCCCCTGCAATATCAGCTCAACCATGTCTCGCGAACAGTTGACCGAACAGGTTACGCAAGTTCTTGAGAGAGGTTGCGAGTTGAGAATTTGGGGATTGTTCGAGTCGCCAAACTCGGTGTCAGCCGTTGGTGGGTGGAAAGAGTGGCAAGCCTATTTCAGTTCGACGGGCAACCGTCTCATGGCTGATTTCATGGGTAAAGCCATTCGCTTCGCCAATCCTCGGACATAACTTTGAAATAACCCTTCGGGGGCCATCAGCCCCAAGGGGGACTGGTGGTCTCTAAAACCTCGGAGACACATCATGAACACTCTCGCAAATCTTGAATCCGTTATGTTCCAGTCTAAAGCGCTGAGTCGGTATCTCGGTTCTCTGAACCGAAACCAGATGCAGCACCTGGATGGGGAGATTTTCGCAAAGCTCTATTGGCGAAAGCGAAACCCTGACTGCTACAAGGACGAAAGCAACAAGCTGTTTGCAAGACTCCGCTGGACTAAGCGCCTCATTAAAAAGCGCTTGAAAACCGGAAACGTCAAACCTGAGCTGACCGAAAACGGCTCAGTGATGGAACGCTTCAATTTCCCTTTCGGTGACTCCCTGGATTTCTCCTGCCGCTTTCTCCGCCATTCTGGCTGGGAAGTGATTTTTCAGGAATCCGGGTGCAACGTGTTCTGGGCAAATGAAGATGAACTGAAACTCTGCACTTACTGTGAAGGTGATGTGGTCATGATGAAAGCGCCAGATAAAACGGCGTTCACAAGAGACCGCAATAGTATTGCTTCGTGGTATGCGGACAACGCTTGAATCAAACCCTTAACAGGGGCCGCTCGCCCCTGTAGGGGAGCGTGTTGGCCCTCCTCACGGAGAGTAGCCATGTTTAACGCATCTGTATGTTCCTACCCGTCACGCGGGCACTGGGGCAACAACAAATACCGGGGCAACTGCTCCGGTTTCATCGTGAAGGATTTCATTGAGTCCTTCATGCGAAACAAGAACGGATTGGTCGCAGACCCGAGCGTCGGAGGCGGGACCAGTGAGGATGTAGCCAAAGAGCTTGGTGTTCGTTTCAAAGGGACAGACCTTCATCGAGGGTTCAACCTGCTAACGGACGACTTCAAGACTCACCTTGGCGAAGAGGCCCACCTTGTTTGGTGGCACCCGCCTTACTGGGACATGCTTCAGTATTCGGGGAAGGAGTGGGGCGAGCCCAATAAATGGGACATGAGCCGCATGGACCTGCCGCAATTCGTAGAGTCGCTGGAGCTGGCGGTCATGAATATTCATGACGCCTGTGAGAAAGGCGGCCACTACGGGATCCTCATGGGCAACCTTCGCAGAGACGGGAATTACTACAACCTGTCCAGCTTAGTTGAGCGCATTGCACCTGGGAAGCTGGTCGATGAGATTATCAAGATGCAGTACAACTGCGTCAGTGATCGAAGAGACTACTCAGGCCGCTTGATCCGCATCGCTCATGAGAAGCTGCTTGTGTTTCGTCGAGACAAAGCTCCGTCACTGGTTTTCCTGATGGAAACCCATAGGCGGGCCATGAACATGGTAGCCACAACCTGGAAGGCGGCAGTGCGTCGCGTTCTTCAGGGGAAGACCATGAAGCTGGACGAAATATACGCCTCGATGGAGCCGTTTGCTCAGCACCGTCAGAACAACCATTGGCAAGCCAAGGTTAGACAGGTGTTACAAGACGAACGCTTCTTCAATCGTGTTGAGACCGGTGTTTATGCACTTGCTCAATGATTTACCAACCCTCTGGGGGTGACACCCTCTGGGGATGGTCATTCCCTCTAATCGGAGACGAATGACCATGGAGATACTCCTTCAACCCAGCGAAGAAACGCTGCTGGCGCAAATGGAGAAGAAACACATTCCTGTAGAGACGCATTGTCGAAGCGGCATCTGCGGGATGTGCAAAAAGCGGCTGTTAAAAGGTGAGGTGACTTACCTGGAGGAGCCGTTGGCCTACCTGGCAGAAGGGGAGATCTTGGTGTGCTGCGCGAGCGCAACCACCGAGGTCGTACTCGACCACCAGGACTGAAACTGCGCCGGTTGTTTCCGGCGTGACCTCAAATCAGGGGGCCATCCCCGTAATTGGGCGGTGGCCCTCGTCAAATTGGAGTGACTATGAACACGCAACATACACAGCAACACGTCCGGTTCCCTGGGAACCATGTTGAAACTCTCGCGCAAGCGGAAGCGATGTTGGAAGCCGTTTCGACGGATGCCGATAAGCAAAGCGACCCAGTGATTCGCAGTGAACTTAGAACGCTGGGTAGCTGGTTAGAATCCCGCATTAGCGATCATAAGTGCTGAGTATCAATTTGATATGACTGACTGCAACCCTACGGGGGCTCTTTGCCCCTATGGGGTTATTGGGCCTCCCTGATAAGCAGAGGAGATACCCATGAAAGCAGCACGTTTAGACTTTCCGCCTCCGGGTGGAGTCCAACTAGAGCTGGATTTGTTTGGTTCGCCAGAGCCTGCACGTTCAGCCGACATCATTCCCTTCGAGCCCCGGTTTGAATGGACTGAAAAAGCCATTGAAGAGCTTCGAGAAGGTTTTCTATGGCACAGCCTGAGAGTTCTGGCCGATGGTCGAGCTGGTGAGGGGATCAAGCAAGAAACGCTGGAGTGGATGATGTCCAACGACATCGCTCCGTTCTCGTTCGTTGTTTGCTGCTCGGAGCTGGGGTACGCCCCTGCAACACTTCGAGACCAAACCCTCGATGTTCTGCGTCGGTTGGAAAGGCGAAAAGCAAGGGAATCCTGCCAGGGATAACCTTGCATAGCGTTGGAGAGGGGCCTGCGGGCCTCTCTCCGGCGTTTTCCGGGTCACTCTGGATCAAGGTAGCAGAGTGACGCGGAAAGCGTCCTGGACGCTTAGTGTGATAGCTGGTCACCTAAAACAAACAGCATTCAACTATCCCAAGGTTAACGCCCTGGGACTTTCATTCTAAAGCTGGTGGTCCATCACGGGTCTACCAGCTCATCCCAAATGAGGTGCAACTATGTCCATTTCCCTTGTAGGAATTGATATTGAGTCCGGTGGACTTGACGGATACATCGAAATCGACGGCCAACGAGTCCATGGGGCGGCTTACTACCCAATCCTGGAGATCGGGGTTCTGGTGGCAACATCAGACCTTCAGAAAGCAGACGCCTTCTCCGTTGGCATTCGCCAAAGCCAGGAATCTCTCGACAAGATGGATCCCTGGGCCAAGGAGCAGCATGAGAAATCAGGCTTGCTTGAAGTGCTGGCGGAAGGCGGCGGCCACAACTACCTGGCTGACAGCGTTGAAGATGCCGCAGCTTATATCATCCAGCGTTTGGAATCGGTCGGAGCGATGCCTTACGACCGTAAAGAACGTACCGGTTCGATAGTGTTTGGTAATAGCGTGGGGTTCGATATGAACTTCATTGGGGCTCAGATGCCCGAACTCGCCAATCACTTTCATTACCGGAAAATCGACATCAGTGCGATAGCGCTGCTGGAACGTACAGCTTGGAACTGGGTAGGTTTCAATCCACCCGAAAAGCAGTACGGACACACTGCTTTGGCAGATATTCAGGAGAGCTTTGATGAGCTGAAAAGCTACACGAAAACCCTCCAAACCATGATTGAGAATATGAAGTTATGATTCTCACATCCTCTATCTACCAATGAAACCAAACGCGCAGCGCCCCCGGCTCGGGCGGAATTGCGCCATCTCAAGTAAGGAGAGTAACTATGTCCGTTCAACACAATGCGACAACTGAGTCTGTGGAATCCATCGCTTTGTCCGACCTCGAACTGCCGTTCGATGCGTCGCCAATCATGGACTATCACACACCTGCAAAACGTCTCGTCGGCACAACCCTGATTGTGGGGTATTTGTCCGACGATTCTGACTGCCAAAACCCTCTGGAGGACTGTGACGGCATGGGCAAGATCCATTCTGCTCATCGCCATTCACGGAACCACAGTGAAATGCAGGAAGCCTTGGCTTTGGATTCTGACTGGGAGCCAGACCTGGACTTGGTTGATGACTTTACCAGTCGTCTTCGCAGGCCCTGGATTGAGGCTGCCATGCAGTCGGCGGAGTTCATTGAATGGGCGAACGAATCCGCAGGGCCTACGGCTCGAAAGGATGATGCCTATTACAAACGACGCGCAGCCAAGCTATGGAGAGAGACCGATGGCGAATACTGCTATGGGGCCTCTGACATATATGACTTCGACTTCACTGACTCCGTGAGAGAGCAAGTCTGGCAGGAACTACGTTCCGAAGGGCTGATAGGCGACCGCGATGCGGTTGTCCTGGATTGCTATGAGCATGGAGGACAGGTTTGGTCGATCACTGGGCAAGGTATGCAATGCCGGTGGGATACCTCTACAGGTGCAGGCGTCTGGATTCCGGACCAATGCGCGAAGGAGGAGATCGAACGCCGTGCCGCAGTCTACGCCTATGGTGAAGTTAAGGATAACGGCTCGTGGACTCGTGGCAGCGGTCGCAAGCGTTTCTATGCTGAGGTTGATGGGCGATGGGGCGGTGAAATGTCCCCTCAGTTCAAACACTGGCATGAAGCGTTCGACTGGCTAAGCAACCAAGCTGAGTCCTTGAAACTTCCCCGGCGGAAGCTGGAGAGGGAATCTGTCCTGGAAGCAGGACGCCGGAGAGCAGCGGTCGAGTTGGCCGAGAGCGCTTTGGAGTCTTACAACCAGTGGCTGGCCGGTAGCACTTTCGGAATCGTGTCTGCCTCCTATGAAAATATCGGAACCGCTGAGGAGCCTGAGTGGTCATTCGTTGATTCGGATGAATGCTGGGGCTTCATAGGTGACGATTTCGCTATGGAGCAGGTGACGGACGAGGTAAACGCAAAAGCGGACAACCTTCAGCCGAAAGCCGCATAACCTTCAACCCTTCCGGGGTGCGCCCCGCTTGGGGCCGCCCCGGTTTAATCCGGAGAGCGATATGTTTGAACACGACTTGAAGAATGAGCTGGCGGACGCTCCTACTGCAAAGGAGTTTCTGCGGAGGGCTTGGCAGTCATCGGAGAAGAATGCAGCGGCAAGACAGTACATTGCTGGTGCTCTCGATGCGATGCGCTATTCAGGCCGAATCACCTACGAGGAATACTCTGAGTTCTACGAGGAGTATGTCTTTGGACGTGATAACCAAGGGGGTGGCGTATGAACACGGCCACCCTCTGCCTCCCTAACAAGGGAGAAAAGCCCGCCGATCAGGTTGAGGTACGCCTCGGCTTGGAAGACTGGGACTACGTTGTTGCGACAAAACGGAGCTGGCGCGTTCTCCCTGACTACATGAAGGTCATGGAGTTCCACGGCAAAGGAGATCCCTTCTTTGGTGGGAACGCTTGCGACCTGGTGTTGGGCAAGTGTGGGCGGATCCTTCATGGGCCGACCGCAGGACCAGACGAGGCCGCAGTCTTTTCGACCATCGAAGAGGCCCATGAAGCGGCCAAGCGGATACCGAACCGTCGCCCCGGCAGCATCCTTGGTGTGCTTCCTGTATGGGAGAGACCTCGTGAGCGAACGGTGGCGCAGCGCTACCCTCGGTTGCTTGCCGCGTTAAGGCGGAATTGTTTGCTGACGGAACTGGAGGCATGGTGTGCCCTCAGTCGTCAGGAACCTGAAGCTGTTCGCCACCTTGGCGGCTGGCAGAAGGCAATTCAGGCAGCGTGGGAGTCAAGACACCGGTACTAACTGGCGGCCCGTGGAGCTTCGGCTTCGCGGGCTTTGCCTTCTTGTGCGCCCGTTTTGGGCAATTTGAACGGTGACATTCCTGCCAGGCTAGGTAGAATCACCATTCACAAGCTGTTTTCCCCGTGAAGCCTTCTCATAGGCTGTACCGGTAAAACAGTTTTGCTCTCCCTGAGAGTGAAATGAGATAGCTGGTCTCGTCAAACAAACAGCAAATTTCAATCATCCCCATCGGGGCATATCGTGCCTCATGAGGCCCTGGTGTGCCCCTTTTTTATTATGAAAGGAGTACACAATGTTACATCAAACAAAACTTGAACAACTAGCCTATGGTCATGCTGCCGCTAAATTTCTTTCCGAGCTAGGAGACCGTTCTGGCTGGTATGCCGCGTATTGCCTCCTGGCAGAAAGCGTGGATAAAAATGAAGAACCTGAGCTGACAGCTTGGGCTCCATTTGAAAACGATCCCTGGTCAGACATTCTCGATCACATTGACGCTGAAGCTGAAGCCTTGCTTGGCACTATCAAGCTGGCATTTAATTTGGCGCATAAAGGAATTGTTGAATCAGCAATAGACTGCACCTTGGACTCAGATATGAATGCACTCTGCCTGCAAAGCATGGTGGAAAAAGGGCATTCGCTTGAGTCGTCGGAAGCAGTTTAGAAGAACCCTAATTAACCCCAACGGGGCGCATCGTGCCCCTGGGCCACTGGTGCGCCTTTATTTATAAGGAACGCATCATGAGCATAAACATTAAATCCCTGATTCTCGAAGCGATGGAAGAGGCTCTTAGAGTCGCCAAGCATCAGACTGAGAAACAGCGGCCAATTGAAAATCTAAATCCGCGTTGTATCGCTAACCAATTTCTGAAAGAAAAAATGGTTGGCATGGCGGATACCGATAATCGAACGCTTTACCTTCTGACGGCTCTCATCGAAAGTGACGACTCTCTTGGTGAGACTCTGGAACTTGATGAGATCGTTAAGTCAGTTAAGAACGGCTGTGTACTTGGTTTCGACGCCAATGACAGCGGACGGTATTCGTTCGATGTGTATACCCATATTCAAACCTTGAAAGGGGACTGAAGATGGCATACGCAAGCAAATCACCGGTTGTCGATTACAGAGGAGAGTTCCCCCACGCCATCTTAGCTCAAGGCAAAGGGAATGACTTCCTCGCGCTGTTCCGACTGAACGAAGCCCTTTTCCAGAACGGGAAGAAAGCTCACTACGAGCTTCTTCACCGCTGGCTGAGGGAGCCCTGTGTAGACGAAGACGATCAGTCCTGGTCCCTAGTGATGGGGACTGAGCGTACCTACCTTCCCGCCACAGAAGTTGAACCCTTGCTGAAAAGACTTAATCGTGAAGAGGTTGAGATTTTCGACCACTTCAATGTGTCTTAACGCAACAAACCATAAACCCTACCGGGACACCATTCCCGGCGGGGGAGGTTCCCGGCCAACCGGAGAGCCTCATGTCAAAATTGACGTATCACAACAACTGCGTTGGATGGCCTGAGCATGACGTACATGCTGAAGGCGGATTGTGCGAAATGATTGATCGTGCCATCGACATCACGCGCAACACCTTTCTGAAGCACGTTGACCGGGAAAGCCTCCAGAATCTGGAGGAATCGCTCGGTTACGACAAACACCCGAAACAAGGACTGACCATGGCAGGCGATTTTCACGTCAGCTATCACCGGTCCAAGTTGCACGGGGAAACTGTGTATTTCCTGAAGCACTCAGCGATTGAGTTCGTCTTCGCGTGATACACCCTGATTTGAATTAAGCCCAGCCGGGGCCACCTGTCCCGCTGGGAATAGGTGGCCCTTCATATTTGGAGGAATACCTATGGCAACTATCGTCAATACCAAACTCGGTGAACACCGTGGCAAAAAGCGCGTTTGGCTGGAAGGCCAGAAGCTGGTTCGTGAAGGCTACCGCCCTGGCATGAAGTATGACCTTGAGATCAAAGACTCAAAGGTTCTGCTTCGTGTCAGCGAAGCCGGTAAGTTCACGGTCAGTAAACGCGAACGAAACGGGCGTGTTTCACCGATTATTGACCTGACAGCCCAAGAGCTGGCGCACATCTTTGATGGTGTGGAGCTGCTTCGAGTGGCTATCAAAAACGGCACGATTGTCATATCCGCACATCACCAGCACGAGCGGGTGAAAGAGCGGGTAGAGCGCCTTATCGACAAACTTGAGTCAGGAAAGCCTCTTTCTGTATGCAGTCTCTTTCATGGGGGTGGCGTACTGGATAAGGCCCTGCATAAAGGCTTGTGGGATGCTGGTATAACCAGCAAGGTCGCTGTTGCAGTTGAGCTGGAACAGAAATACCTCGATTCGTCGCTTCGGAACAATCCTGAGCTGTGGGATGAGAATTCTACGGTGATTGAGTCTCCGATTCAGGCGGTCAGCATCAATCGGAACCCACCCCAAGTCGATATTTTGGCCGGGGGTGTTCCTTGCACTGGAGCTTCAAAGTCTGGGCGAAGCAAGAACAAGCTGGAGTTTGCTGAATCGCATGAGGCAGCAGGCGCTATGTTCTTCAACTTCCTTCAGTTCGTTGAGGTTCTCAATCCCTCAATCGTCCTCATCGAGAACGTCCCTGAGTACGCGAACACTGCCTCAATGGAGGTGATCCGCTCTGTTCTGGGATCTCTTGGGTACAACATCCAGGAGCGCATTCTCGATGGCAATGAATTTGGTGTCCTGGAGAAGCGCAAGCGACTCTGCGCCATAGCCATATCGAAAGGCATTGAAGGTTTCGACCTTGAAAATGTGCTGCCGGTACGGACGAAGGAAGCCTGCTTGAATGACATCCTGGAAGTGGTCCCGCAGGACTCCGACCGCTGGAAATCCTTTGATTACCTGGCGGATAAGGAGAAGCGTGACAAGGCCGCTGGAAAGGGGTTTTCGAGACAGCTCCTAACTGGGGAAGAGGCGTTCTGCGGCACTATCGGTAAAGACTACGCTAAGTGCCGCAGTACCGAGCCGTTTGTGGTGAACAAACAGGATCCAGCTCTATCACGGATCCTGACCCCGACAGAGCATTGTCGTGTGAAGGGGATCCCTGAAGAGATGATTGAAGGGCTGGCTGATACCACGGCGCACCAGATATTGGGTCAAGCTGTGGTTTTCCCGGCGTTCGAGGCAGTAGCCAAAGAACTTGGGAACAGTCTGTGGCGCTGGCGGCGTCTCAAACAGGTTGTGGTAGAGGTTCTCGATGCCGAACAAGATTTCATCGGTGGAGACGACTTCCATTGGGCTACCGCGCTGGTGGATGGGGAAGGCTACATCAAGCTCACCCCAGCCTCAGAGGAAGTAGGTATGCCCATCAACTTCAATCTGTTTGCGGATGAAGAGTCAACGCACATTGCATTCTTTGATCCCGAAGGGAATGAAATCAGCTCCGGCCATGAGCCCTGCAAGTATGTTCCGGCAGAACTAACTGCTGGCGGCAAGCTAAGGGTCGCGGCGGAGATGATCAACTGAAACAGCCGGGGAGTCGCCGAAAGGTAGGCTCTCCGGTCAACCAACGGAGGTAACTATGAAAGTCGAAACTGTTATCCGCTTACCAATGGAAGACAGCGGCCTTCAACACTGTATCGTTCGTCTGAACAATCGGAATATGGACTCAACCAGGAAGGACCGGAATCGGTTCTTCCGGCGCGAACCATTAGTGATTGTGAACAAGGCTGATGGAAGCAAGGTTCTTCGCTATGCCATGGGTAACTCCGGGCTGAAGATCTGCAAAAATGCTATCGGGCTGGACTACGATGCAGTGGATGCACTGAACGTGAGCTACAAGCAAGAAGTCGATCTGGAGGTTCGCCGAGCCAAACGCTGGGAAATCTGGCACTGGTATTGGCAGCATCCGGATCAGAGCGTTCAACTGTCCATTAAGTTGGGAGTCGCTGGCGCTGTGTTGGGAGTCATGGGCTTCTTAACCGGCGTGGCTCCATACATTTTGGGATAAACAAATAAGCCGTTAACGGGCAATGCAGGTCCGGGAACGGCTTGCATTGCTCTCTCATAAAAGGAGAGAGGAATGAATACTTTGAAAACGCTTGTCAACTCAATGGTTCTTGAGGAAGGTCTGAAAAAGGCGAAGCCTCTGGCTGAGCAAATGGGACTCGAATCAGTACCAGATGAGATGCTTGAAATGATTTGTCCGAACCTGAATTATTCCGGGCAATTCACGCCTACGCTGTATGCAAGGTTTCAGAATGTGAAGCGATTGCTAAAAGAGCTGGCGGAACAAACCACACCCAAACACGGCCATATCGTGAAGTTTACGAATCAGTATGGCAGCTATGATGAATCTGCTCTGTTATTGCGAGAAGGCGAGATCAGAGGGCAGAATTTGATTGCTTGCGTGGGTGGCAAAAACCTCGGAGACCTCGAACTCCGATATTATGGACTTGATATGCACATTGGCTGCGGAGGTCCATTTGAACCCGTCTCGGAATCGCAAATTCAGTCGATGACTGAGTTTGATATTCATGAGACCACCTACAACTTTTGGGGGCAAACCCCCTGCGCGAACGGGATGATAAACATCAAAGTCCCTATGAAGCGTTGGATTTTAAAGGTGTAGGTAACACTACAAAATCAAACCCAGCGGGGCGGCTTAGGCTGCTTTGCTGGTTTTTTTTGTTCAAACGCCCAAAAAGGGCAATTCGGCGTCCGTGGGTGCTGATTCCCCCCAACAACCGAGAGCCGCCTGACGCTGCTCAAGAGCAGCGACGAGGAGGTCTTGCCGCGAGTCGAGCTGGTTGGCTATGACGATGCCGGGGACGCTTCGGCGAAGGTCCAGGCGCAGTAATGGAAGAGGCCCGGTTCATCCGGGCCTTTTTCTTTCACATGTGAAAGTCATGGAGAAAATCAACTCTGCGCCCCAAATGGGCAAAAAGGCGGTTGTTGCCAACAATCCTGAATCGTATCCTGTTACCAATGTCAGCGTTTGCTGTCATTCAGTGGTAGCTGGCCCGAAACAGCATTCAAATTAACCCAACTGGGGTACATCAATCCCAGTTGGGATTGGTGTACCTCCTGATTTCATTTTTTGGAGGTTCCCATGTCAAATCCCACCTATGGATTCCTGGCGCTGGCCTTGCGCCAGAGACTCATCAAGCGTTGGTCACTTATGCACTCGCTCCAGCCGGAGTCGGTGCTTGAGCACAGCGCGGTCGTTACTCTGCTTTCAATGCTGGCCGGTAATATTGCCCTTCAGCAAGGGAAGTCAGTGGATCTCGCCAAGATGCTGTCCCATGCAGTTCTGCATGATACGGCTGAGGTGCTGTGCTCTGATGTTGTAACTCCGGTGAAGAAAGCCAACCCCGTGCTAAAGCGCGAGTTTGAGCGACTGGAGCAAGCTGCTGAAGAGCGTCTGGTTCAAACCCTACCTGACTCGCTGAAGGACGTAGTGTCTGAAGCGTTTTCTCCCGGAGGGTATGAGCAACAGCTTGTTAAAGCGTGTGATGTTTATGCCGCGTACATCAAGTGCAAACTTGAAGTTGCGGCGGGTAACGGCCTCGAATTTGAGGACGCGCTTAACAAAATGGAAGGTGTGGTCGCGCAGGTGAAGAAAGATTTTCCCGAAGTGGCCGCTCTTGACGAGTGGTTTGGAGAAGGGCTGGGTCAATCCGTTGACAAGCTACTTTCCGGAGGAGCAGATGTCTGATCCTTCCCGACCGCTCAAGATAAAGAACTTTGGAAAGGACCGCACCTTCAGCTCGATCTCCGAGCTGAAGGAAGTTCTTTCAAGTGAATACCGAAACGAACATATAAGTATCATTTACCCGACAAAACCGAACGGCTTGAATGCTGTTATTTATGTGTCGGTAGATGAGTTCGGAATTGTTCGTGAAACGTATGGTAAAAAGGCTGAAATTGATTTCAGTCAAATTGGTGCATCGTTGATGCAATAGCAAAACAAACCCCAACGGGGAGGTATCTCCCCGTAAAAGGGTGTGCCTCTCCCAAACGATAGAGGAGAGAATCATGGGCTTTTTCAGTTGGAAAACCGCTGACACCAAAGAGAGCATTCCAAACATTCATGCAAACCGTCCGCCAGTTACTGTTTATATGCTTCAACCAAATGGGAAAGAGGCAGTTGCAGAACCGGCTTATGATGGTTACGGAGTGTTTGGAGGGGTAGGTGCATACCATTGGCTGTTAGAAACTAATGCAGACCATCTTGGAATAGCACTGTCCGATCTGAACGAAGTTCAGCGTTGGAATTTGGGTGTCAGTTTGGAGTGTGGAACTGTGTGCCGTGACACCAAAACTGGTGAATATTGGCATGTATTTCACGACAACAGAAAACTGGTTCCCGGTAAGTTTGCAAACATGACCTGGGATAAGAAAATTCCAGAGTTAGGTGCAAGCGCAAATGAACTATTGGAGAGCGGGCGCTTTGAAAACTGCGAAATATCGGATGTCATCGAGCTACGCTACCCTCTGAAGTTCAGTTTTAATAAAAATGCTGTTTATGAAGACCTTCCGCGATCAGAAAGCTGTCCCTTTCAGGGCTTCTTTTTTAACGCATAAGCAGCTCTTACGGAGAATATGATGTTTGTAATGATCGTTGATACCGGAAACTTTGAGTTCATCGGCTTAGGCTATACTGAAGCTGAAGCGGCTCAAGGGGTGCTCGTCCGTTGGGAAAAGCATTGCAGCAAAGTCCCTGATGTTGATGAAGGGTACATGCAAGAGCTGATCGACAATGGAAGCGCACAAGTTGTTGAACTGGAGCCTGGCTCCGCCGTAATTTACGGCCTCGACGGCTGACCCTATTTAATCAATAAAGACCCACTCGGGCGCATCATCCCGAGCGGGAATGGTGCGTCCCCAGCACGAGGAATGCACCATGTCTATATTCACAGAAGCTCTGGAACGTACTGATGGCAAAACCCTGATTCTCAGCAATGGGAGTAAGTGGGCAGGCCAAGACCCAGACGATATTCAGACCTTACTGGATGTACTGGAGACAGATGTTCTGGATCCCACGTTCGAGCAGTACCACTGCTATCGCCCTTATCCTTTCGAGCCAATGCTTCGGGTGGGGCGAAACGAATCAATCTTCCAGCCTTGGCTGGGAGCCTCTACGTTCTCAGGTAACTTCCTGACGGTTTCGCATGTGTTCAACGTCATCTCCAAAGATCCTGGAGTAGTTGAAGCACTGACTGAAGCTATCAAGAAGAACATGGCTTCAGAGAAATATCAGCAGAATGCTTACGAGCGTTACGCTGGATGGTATTACGCTGAAACCTGTGAAGGATGGCGGCTTGTTTCGCCGAAAGAGGCCGATGACATCCGGGCTGGGACAGTTTCAAAACTATCCTATCCCAGAAACTATGAGACGATGAAAACTGCGGTCCTCAAAGGCCCGCGCTTCGACACTGAAGTACGTCGAAAAGCGTCCTGATTATTTTCACCTAACCCCTCGGGGGCACTTGCCCTCACAGGGGCAAAGTGCCTCCAAATAACTTTGGAGATGCACTATGAGCGAAATGATCAAAGACTACATCCAGCATCGTCTGGTCGAGCTTGGGTATCCTGATGACCTCACGATTGAATTCAGTCTGGGATACTGCCAGGGGGATGGCGTAGCTTTCTACGGCAAAATCGGTGATGACGCTGCCGAGCGCCTGATGAAGCGGTTGCTAAACCCTGAGCGAGAAGGGCTAAATTCGGTAGACCGGGTGAAAAACCTCATGGCCTTCAAACACATTGAGGGCATGTTTCGTGTTATTCGCGAGTATTCCTCTGTCGAGCTGGAAATTTCCAGAAACGACTTCGGGAATCACTATTCGCATTTCAATACGATGACGCTCAGTGACGAGTCAGAATCCATTGACCAGCTTTCCGAAGAGGAATCAGGGGTCACTGACGATGAGCTGAAATCATGGGGAGACGCTTGGCTTCGATTCTATGAAGCCTTGAAACAGGACATCGTTGACACATCAAAATCTCTTGAAAGTGAGGGGTACAAGTTGATTGAAGCGATGTCTGGCGAAGAGGAGGTGTCGTGGGAGTTCTCGACCGAGAACTACATTGTCCGCCTCTCCGAAATGCCCAGTCGAGACTTTGACATGGATGGATGGGACGAAGAAATCATCCACGACACATGGAAGAGTATGATCGACGGGGAAGAGCGCGTAGTGGGCCTGAAAGCCGAAGTGCTGGATCGGGAAACCGAAACTGCATTAGGGGAAGACAGCCTCTACGGGATCGTTTATGCTACTGGAGACAGGACATACGGTGGATACCGTTCTGAACTGGTGTCCAACGCCATTGATTCAGCCCGAGGCTTTATCAATCGCCTGAAAGCGAAGGTTGCGTGACCGACAGGAGGGGCTTGCCCCTCCTGCTCTTCAAGCCTTCTTACCACTGCCTCTTTGCTAGGGCGGCACTGGTAAGACGGTTTTTGCTCTCCACGCGAGAGTGAAAAGAGGTAGCTGGCCTCCCCAAACAAACAGCAAAGTAAATAGCTGTATGGGCAAATGCCCTTGCAGTCCCATCATTTCATTCTACCCAACGGGTACATCATCCCGTTGGGATTGGTGTACCCCTAATTTCCGGAGTACACCTTATGAATGCTGCAATTACTATTTCCTCTCCCGCTACCATCCAAACCAATGGTTTGATGGCTGTGAATCACCTTGCCGACCAAGCTGGTTTCATGTTCAACGTGACAGTTACCGAAAAGCTGGTTGACCGGGTGTTCTTAGCGGATGGAAAACACTCTGTTGATGAGTGCCTGAGCCTGTTTCTTCGGACTTGTGCCGAGCAGTTGAAGGTCGCCCTCACTGACAATAAGCGTTGGGAACGAACTCGTTTGTTCTACCCGATGCCCACTCTTGATGGCTTTTTCCAACCGGAAGAAGTTGTCATCAAAACCTACAACGGCGATGTTGTTGTGATGCTTGCCTCCGAGGAAGCGTTTTTCAAGCAATAATAGCTGAAGCCCACCGGGCGCATTGCCCGGTTTGGGTAAGTGCGCCCTCTAACAAGAGGAGCGCGTTATGCCTACCCAATACAACCTGAAGCCAGGCTTTCAGATTTATTTTCTGACGGTCTGGTTTGAGGATAAGGTCTATGCCTTTGGTTCCGGGCTCGGTTTTACCGATGTCATCTACAGCTACGCTATAGCGGAAACTGAAGAGCAGGCGCTGTCACTGGCACATGAAAAGTATGACCAGGAGCAGCCCAAAGTCCGAAAGATTAGCGCATCTTACGCGAGGAACCAGTACCTCAACCGGTACTGCTTTCCAGAAAACATGGTCGGTGTCGAGAAAGGCGCGGCCATATCTTAACAATCCCAATGGGGAGTCCCTCCCTGTTGGGAGATCTCCCTTTTATGCAGTCCCGGTGTCGGGGTTTCCCTAAGCCCCCTTCATCGGAGGCTTATGGAAGCCTCGATGTCGGGGCTCCGTTCCAAAAGGAGAGAATTATGTCTTTTTTCAAAGCTGAAAAGGTCCGTGAAGCTGCTTCAGGCAATTGGCTTTTCATCGTGTCGGCGCTTGCGCCTCATGCTGAAGCTGCCCTGAAGAAACCTGGTCGTCATGTCTCTTGTCCGATACATGGTGGCAAGGATGGCTTTCGACTGTTCAAAAACTTTCTTGAAACTGGTGGTGGTGTCTGCAATACCTGCGGCCCCCGTCATGACGGTTTTGAGTTGCTCATGTGGCTCAATAACTGGGATTTCAAGCAAACCCTGGACGCTGTTGGTGAATTTCTGTCGGTAGAGAAAGAGCTATCGTGGAAAGAGCAGCAGCAACAAAACCAGAATCAGTACCGTAACCAGAAGGCAAAAGCATGTGTTAACGGCGGGTATTCGCAACCAGCTCCGGCTCAGAGCGCTCCCCGTCCACAAGCACCTGCACAACCTTCTCCGGCACCGGCTCCAGCGCAAGCGGAAACCAATGTGGTTTCTCTCTCGCGTGAACAGTCCAAGCCATGGTTAATGGAGCTGCAAGAAGAAATGGAGCGTCGTGCTGAGCGCCAAAAAGCGTACAGCGCGAAACTTCAAGGCAAGATCGTTCGGATATGGGAAGAGGAGTGTATGCCCATGTCGAGTGATCTGGTCGAGCCGATGCGAGCCTACTTCCAGAATCGAGAGCTGTTGTTCCGTTGGGATGTAGTCGAGGAGAGTGATTGTGTGCGGTTCCATCCGTCACTGTCTTACTATGACGAGGATGGCAACGAAGTAGGGAAGTTTCCTGCTATCGTTTGCGCTATCCGAGACAAAGAAGGCAACCTGGTCACCCTTCATCGCATCTACCTGACTCCCACCGGTAAAAAAGCCCGCGTTCCGGAGCCCAAGAAGATGATGCCGGTGCCTGATGACCTCACGGTCACTGGTGCAGCCATCCAGTTGGGCGTACCGAACGAAGGCATTCTCGGTGTGGCTGAAGGTGTTGAAACGGCGCTGTCCGCCTATCGTGCTACTCAGATCCCCGTATGGGCTACTGTGAACGCAACCCTGATGGAAGCCTTTGAGGTTCCTAAAGGTGTTCACACGGTTCTGATCTGGGCCGATAAGGATAAGTCGTTAACCGGCGAGAAGTCAGCTAACGTGCTGAAAGCGCGTCTTGAGCGCATGGGCATTCAGGTGTTCATCCTGGTTCCTAAGATGCCAATTCCCTCTCGGGCGAAAGGCGTGGACTGGAATGATGTGCTTATGAGCCAAGGTAAGTTCGGCTTCCCTGGTGCCAGATACCTTCGTGATTTTATTGAGCGGAGAGCGGCTGATGGGAGTGTTTAATGTGTCGCAAGTCGATACCACTCCTGGCAGCAACCTGGAATGCCCCTTCACCCCACCTCCAGGGTGGGATGGGGGCAAGCCAGATTATCTGGAGCTTATGAGACGCCGGTATCGCTGTGTAGGGCATTACCAGAGGATGCAAGTTACGGCCAATTTCGCGAAAAGAGGTTCTATCAAGGTGGTAGGGCCTTTTGCGGATGAAGCTAAAGACATCATCGGGGCAATGCAAAATAAACTGAAGTAGAAAGGCCAGCTTACATGCTGGCCTTTTTTTTCGCCTGCGGGCGGACTTGCATTTTTTGGAGGTGTGGTAATCTAGGTTTGAAATCAATGAGGCGCAGACGGAAAACTCCGTTCTGTTCCTTTCCAGAGAAAAGGAGGATAGACACATGATGATACTTACAACTGTATCCGAGAAGGTTAGCGAAACTGAGGCGCGTGTATTTTGGCGTGTCGGCACCAAAAAGAAGGGCATTCTTGATGTAACCCTTGATTTCGCTCACGAGGAGTCTGCGCTCCTTGGCGAGCTGGTAGCCATCCAGCATCTGCTTTTCGCAAAGAAAGTCCTCGATAGGGAACCAGGTTCGGGGCAGGGTTACAAGCTCGTCGTGTCAAAAGGCGCTATTCGCAAGCTGGCCCTGGGCAAGTCGAGCAAGAAATTCGCGTCCAAGTTCGCCGGGTTCCTCACGAACCGCATGAAAGGCGTCACCATCGAGGTTTCTCAAAGCTACGAGTTCATGCCCTCACTGGATGAATGTGAGCCGGAGTCTATTGGCGGGGAACGCCAGGTGTATGCCAAGACCTTCGATGAAGTAGAGACACCGGCCATGGGTTGTGTGAAGGTGACCAAACACGCGGTAGAGCAGTATCAGGCCCGGATCACGTCCGGTTCCCCCAAAAAGCCATGGGCATCGCTGGTTAACCGACTGAAGCACCCCGAGCTGCGGACCCAGCCACTCGACGCCAAAGTGCTTGCCCACAAGGCCCGGAAGTATGGCCGCTCTGACAATGTAGAAGCCTGGGGCCACCCGACTTCATCTTTCATCTACCTGGTTATTCGCGAAGACAACGGTGAACGGTTCTTGGTAACTGTGTTCGAGCGAGACGAAGTATGAGCAGGCTCGATGACACAGGGGCGTTTTTGCCCTTTGCTAAGAAACATCTGGTAGCAGGCAGGGAAAACGGTGATTTAAGCACAAACCTGAAGGAATTATGGCCGGAACCAGACTGGCAAGTATTGTGTGATGAAGGAATGCCGGTTGATGTGTGCGCTCACCTTGCCGTCTATTACTCTGGGTTGAGAAATCACCCTCGGCCTTCCCAGCCTTCAGTCACCAGCGAGCAATGGTTAGAAGCGTTCGTGCAATCAGTGGCCGTCCTAAAAGAACTGTATGATGATGTCGCGGACATGGCGGATGTGAAGCGCTTACCAGATCTTTTCAGGAGCCGGATGGGAGTTCCCAAGACAAAAGGTAAGCAACATATTAGAGATGTGTATCCGTTATACGCATTAGGCAGGGGCGAGAACAGAACATACAAAACGCCTTTTGCACTTACTCTGCGTCAGTCAGCTTTGATAAAACTCCTGCCGAGTATTGGGTGGCCGTACACCGTCTCACCTAACCAGGTTAACTTGTTCCCTGTTTCATTCGATGATGGTTATTACAGCTTATGCACCATTCAAGGACGGCGATATTTTTTAAAGGATTCGGAAGAGTTCCCCAACCGGTTTCAAAGCGAACATGACGCGATAGAAACGCTTTGTGAGCACATGAAACTGGACCGCTCTCCTTATGTGCCAAGGAAGAAAATTGAGGAAATCAGGAATGTAAAACTTGGCTACGATGTCACCCCACAGCAGTTCATTGACACCTTTAAATTCAGAGGCGTTCAGTTCGGCAACTCGATGCCTGACAGAGAAAGGCAACTGTTCCTGAATAACAGCTACTATGCCTTCAAAGTTTTAGCCCACCTGCTAAACATCCCTGGCTCATGGATAGGTCTCGGAGGCCAGCTTGGTATCGCCTTCGGAGCCCGAGGGCAGGGTGGCGCGAGCGCTCATTATGAGGCTGATCTAAACATCATCAATCTAACCAGGCGAAGTGGGCCGGGTTCCATTAGCCATGAGTGGTTTCATGCAGTAGATGCTCTTCTGGCACGGACCCGAGGTTTTGAGGGGAGGCTGGTGAGTGAACTCCTTCCTGAGATGAGCCTGAAGGATGCGCCTCACAAATACAGAGAAAATATCAATCTGCTAACAGGGATCGTCACCAAACAATTGTCCCCCAGCACGAAGTATTACAAGCGGTCCCAAAACCTAGCGTCGCAGAAGGGCGTTAAAAAGTATTGGATAGACTCAGGTGAGATGTTAGCGAGAGCCTTTGAGTCGTTTATACAAGATGCAATGTCTCAAAAAGAGATCGTTTGTGACTGGCTGGCAATGGGAACACAGTTAAACGATGAGCCTGAAGAGCACCAAGATAAGAACCCCTATCCACAAGGGGATGAAAGAAAGCATTTGAACCATTCGATGGCAAAGCTAATGCAGGGGATGTGGGGCAAATAGCTCTGCATTCAAAATGCCGTATCGAAGCGACTGATTATTCCAAGAACGAAGAGGTATCCAATGGAAATACGAATAGGACCAAACTACCAGCAGGGCGTGGCCGCCGCAGCAAAGGCGCTGGAAGAATCCCTGACGAACGGGGTTATCCAGGGCGAGGAGTGTTACAACGCGACAATCACCCTCATCAACGTAGCACTTCAATCGACTGAGACAGACGCGGCCACAAGGGAGAAGCTGGAAGAGGCCGCGCAGACTATTCATCATCTGATGATCCCGCACAACGACAAGCACCACGGCCCGCTGAATTAGCCCCTAACTTGACCTGACAAGCCCAAATCCGCCTGCTTTCGCCCTAAATGGGCGAATCGGCGTTCTTCAGACAGCCCCTCCATGTCGGAAAATAGCTCCAGAACAATCACTGGAGCTGTCTATGACATCAAGCCTTTCCCTTTTCTCACTGCGGTCCCTCCGGACCATGGCCGCGTTCCTGCTCGCCGCTTTACCCTGTATTGCGTTCGCGCAGTGGCGAGTGGTGGCCGTCACCCCTGAAGTAGAAGCAATGCGCTTCGATACGATCCTCGACGCGCATTCCTACATGAAGGACTACCGCATTGATGAAGAGGAGGGGAACGGTGTCTATGTCGGCGAGAGCCTGTATTCCAGCGCAAGTTACGGCGATGGCCGCTATGTGTCCTGGGTCTGCTTTCGATATGTCGGAGCTGATGGTGATTTTGACCCAAATACCTGCACTGGCGAGGCCGCGACTGTCTACCGGCGTTCAACGCAAATCCTACCAGGAGAGATGGAAAACACTCCGTTCCTGGAAAGAGACCTTGGCTTGCCATCTACGGCGATGTGCGTTGGCAACCCTATTCACCTGGGCACCGGCAACAAGTTTCAATCGGAGCAGGACTACGCCAGCTCCGGAGCAGAGCCGCTAACATTTGCCCGGTACTACAACAGCTCTCTTCCAGACGCGCCGATGGGCGGCTGGCTGCACACATACTCCCGTTCGGTGGACTATGCCCCAGAGACTTATGGGGAGAACATGGTTGTGCTCCAGCGGGCAGAGGGGCAACGACTCGCCTTCTACTCAGTGAATGGCGACTGGGTGCCAACATGGGACACAGGTGTCAGCCTGCAACAGACTGACAATGGTTGGTTGTTCGTTCAGGACAATGGCGTCACTGAAACCTATGATGCCTCGGGCAAGCTACAGAGCATCGAGCAGCCTGATGGCAATGTTATCGAGGTGATCTACAGCAATGGCCTGATAGCGACGGTCGCCGACAGCTTTGGCCGCACACTGACTTTCCAACACACGAATGGGCGACTCACCGGTTTGGTGGATCCAGCCGGTGAAAGCATTCAGTTCCAGTACGATGCCGGTGGACGCCTCGGAACCGTGACGTACCAGGATGGCACAACCCGTTCGTACCTCTATGACGATCTTTCAGCTCCGGGCCTTCTCTCTGGCTTGATAGATGAAAACGGCCAGCGATTCGCGACGTGGAGCTATGACGCACAGGGCCGTGCTGTTTCTAGCGAACATGCTGGAGGCGCTGACGCGACTACCGTGAGTTACAACGCGGATGGGTCAGTGAGTGTCACCAATGCCCTGGGCCACGTCCAGACGTACACCTTCATGCGGAGAAACGGCATCCTAAAGGTCGATACCGTGGAAGGGGCTCCATGCAGCGGGTTCGTCGGAGGCACCGAGCATCGAGGCTATGACAGTTCCGGGATGCTGTCAGAGATAACAGATAGGGCGGGGCAAAGACGGGCCTACCGATACAACGACAGGGGCCTTGAGACATCGAGAGTGGACGAACATGGAGCCACTATTACCACGACCTGGCATGAGGGGTATGCACTACCGCTCACCATCACGGGGCCAGAATCAGTCACCACGTTCACCTATGATGAGCGCCTTCGCCTGACCAGCAAAACGGTATCAGAGCGCTATGACACTGGGGCTCGCACTTGGACCTACACCTACCATCCAGACAGCAATGGTGTACCAGGTCAGCTCGCCACGGTCGATGGGCCACGAACCGATGTCAGCGATGTCACTACTTTCGCCTATGACGGCCAGGGAAACCTGAGCAGCACAACCAATGCGCTTGGGCAGGTGACGCAGTACCTGGACCATGATGCCCACGGCCATCCGCAGAAAATCATTGGTCCCAACGGCGTGGTACAGACACTCACTTATGACCTCCGTGGGCGGTTGCAGAGCGCCACGGGGCCAGAAGGGACGACAACATACACCTTTGACGACGCGGGGCTCTTGAGCAGCCTCACAAAGCCGAACGGGGTGACTGTCACCTACCACTATGACAGTGCTCATCGCCTCATCGAGACCACGGATGCACTGGGTAATAAGCGCACTTTCACTCGGGATGGCCTTGGCAACATCACAACGGAAAGCCTTATTGACCCGGCTGGGCAGCTCCAATGGACCGAGCAGCGCGAGTTCAACGAGATAGGTTGGCTCACCGGCATCGAGGACGCCTACAGCAATCAGACACAGCTTGGTTACGATGTTGTTGCCAACCTGGTAGAGAAAACAGACCCGCAGGGTGATCAGTACACCTATGGCTATGATGGCTTCCACCACCAGACGGAGATTCTGGATCCGCTCGGTGAAGATACGCAGATAACCTACGAGGATACCGGTGAGGTCTACCGGGTCACAGACCCTCGCTCCCGGAGAACGTACTACCAGTACAACGGCTTTGGGGAAACCGTAGAGGTTCGGAGCCCAGACACCGGCACCACCACGTTCACTTACGATGAAGCAGGAAACGTAGCCACGCGCACCGATGCCAAAGGACAGGTCATCAGCTACACCTATGACGCCCTCAACAGGCCGGTGCTGGTATCGAGTAGTGTGGCTGGTGAACCTGACATCCAGTATGGATATGACGACCCGGCTGCGGACTACGGTATTGGTCGCCTAACTTCCGTGGATGACGGGAACGGCATCCGCACATTCGATTACACGCCGGAAGGTTGGCTCGCAGCGGAAACATGGACCGTCAGCGGGCAGGTGTTGACCACGAGCTATCAGTACGATGGCGCAGGTCTTATCGAGCAAATCACTTACCCAAGTGGTCGGGTAGTGGCTTATGGCCGCAACGCTGCCGGTGATGTCAGTTCTGTCAGCACAACTCAAGGCGGCACCACCACAAGTCTGGCTACTCAGGTAGAGCGAGCCCCTTTTGGCCCGGTTACGGCCATGCTTCATGGGAATGGGCAGGCAGAGACTCGAACGCTTGATCTGAACTACCGCACCACGGCCATATCTGTACCTGGCGTTCACTCGCTTACCTACAGCTACACCGCTGACTCCAACATTTCGGACATCAGCGACTTGCTGACGCCATCGTTGAGCCAGAGCCTGACCTTTGACGGGGTAGACCGTCTTGCTGGCGCAGACGGCTCCTACGGGCTGCTGGATTACACCTACGATGCTTCGGGTAATAGAACCTCGCTCACGGCTGGTGGCGTTACCGAGAGCTACGACATCCGCTACAGCAACAACTGGCTGTTAGAAGCTGGCGCTGTGACCAATTCCTATGATGACAACGGGAACATGGTTGATCGCGGCGGGGACGTGTTCACCTATGACAGCTTTAACCGGCTGGTGGGTGCGTCAGTCGGAAGTAACACCGCGCTTTACACCTACAACCACCTCGATCAGCGGGTCACCAAGACACTCAACGGCCATACACGGCTGCTGGTCTACGACCGAAGCGGAAACCTCATTGCAGAGATGGACTCGGCCACGGGGAGTGTGCTGGCGGAATACATCTGGCTCGATGGCACTCCATTGGCCTTTGTGCAATCAGGACAGACCTACCACGTCCACGTTGACCACCTGGGCACCCCGAAGGCACTGACCGATTCCAGCGGCCAAGTAGTTTGGAAGGCGGACTATAACCCGTTCGGTAAGGCCAGCATCACCAGCCAGGGACCGACCTTCAACCTGCGGTTCCCAGGGCAGTATTTCGACGCCGAGACAGGTCTCCACTATAACTGGCGGCGTTACTACGACCCGAACACAGGGCGGTACATCACCAGTGACCCAATTGGGCTGGCTGGTGGAATTAACACCTACGCCTATGCGCTTAGCAATCCGATGATTTACTCCGACCCGACAGGGCAATGCCCGTGGTGCGTAGGGGCTATATACGGTGGACTATCTGGAGCCGTTGGAGGCTATATAACTGGAGGATGGGAAGGAGCCATCAGGGGCGGTTTAATTGGCGCAGCCGTGGGAGCTATAAGTCCGTTCGGTACAGGTATTATGGGGGTAATGGCTAACAACGCCGCCTCAAGTTATACGGGGCAGGTTGCGGGCAATTATTATCGAATACATAAGGACAATGAACCATGCGCAATGAACGAAAGCCCCTTTGAAAACATCAATTATCCAGCGGTAATTGGAGCTTCAGTCGGAGGAGCATTTACCGCCGGGCGATTGGGGAATATGTTAATGCGCCCATACATTCCCAAAAACATCATCGGTAAGCCAGTGAATGCTCCAGGGTACTCTTTGGCACCAACAAATGCTTTGGGTGCTGTTGGTGAAGGGGTTGGAGTCGCTGCTGGAGAAACAATAGTTCCCTGGTATACAAACCTGTGGAACAGGTTTATTAATGATATTAAAGGAGCTGAGTAAATGCAGGATGGCGACAAAATGAAATCATCGTTTGTACTGCGAATGGTCGCACTGGGTATATCTGTTTCATGGGTGCTTTTTTTATCAATCCCAGCTTTTGGGGTGATGCACGAACTGGGCTTCTTTACTCTGGGAGGGCAAGTTCTGGGCGGTATCATATACCTTCTATTGGCTGTTGCACCACTGTCGGCTATAGCATCTATTTTAGTGAAGTGCAAACACTGCGGGGGAGCACCGTTGCATGTTGGGAAAAAAGATAATCGCCTTCTGTCATTTAGGGTGAAAAGTATCGGTTCGATTTTGTTTACACGCTCGTTTAGGTGCCCGCACTGCGGAGGAAGGTTGTGATGGCAAAAATATTGAGTAGAACACAAATTGACGCCATAGTCGCGTTGCCGGGACCGAAACGGTATCAACACTTTATAAAGGTTGTTGCTGACTGGGAGGTTGTATGGGGGCTTTATAAAGATGGATGGGCTTTAGCTTCGACAGAAGACGGGGAGAAAGTATTCCCCGTTTGGCCTGCCAAGGAATACGCTGATATGTGCGCAGGGGGCGAGTGGGAAGAATATGAAGTTAAATCATTTTCCGTTGATGAGTTGATGACAGAGCTTGTCCCTTCTTTGAAAAATGATGGTGTGTTAGTCGGTGTTTTCTACACACCTTCTGATAATGGTGTTGTTCCAGACATGGAGCAATTTATCGAAGACATTAATGCGGAGCTAGAAAAATATTAAGACTGGCATGTTGTCAAGAATTGGCGGGTAATCGTGCTGGTGTCGGTTCTACCTGGCCGACGCCAGCGGTCACGTTAATATAGGTATAGTGATGTCGTATAGAGTTAGTGCTAAAGAATTAAAGGCAATAAGAAAAATAGAGGGGGAAGTTTTATCTTTCAGGTCTATTAACAATTGCCGGGTCATCCTGGAAATTGATAGTTCATCAAAGGTTGTAGACCTTACAACGGAAGATCCGTGGGTTGTAAGGATAGGAGATAAAATCGTAGTTGCTGGGCTTAATGATAATTACTCTGGCAAGTTTTTCGGTTTCGGATACATCAATCAGACTAAGAAGGTAAAAGACTTCGGGGAGTCAGCACTCCCATCCATATTCGGTTATATTCCAACCATAATTGGAGTTGTTTTTCTCTTGATTGTTGTACTCTCCATCTGGCTATCGCTTGAGCTTGTTTTCACCCTCATTTGCCTGGGTGTTGGGTTAACCTTGATTGCACTGGGGCGCAGAATTGTTCTGAAAAAGAAAATTCGGGAACGGATAATTAGCCTTTTGATAACGTAAAAACCTCTCCTCATAGAGCAAAGAGGCTCGGGAGTATCGGCCGATTCCAGCGGCCAAGTAGTTTGGAAGGCGAGCTACAACCCATTCGGCAAGGCCAGCATCACTAGCCAGGGGCGGACTTTCAACCTACAGTTCTCATCATTGGACCCCTTTCACATGTGAAAGTTGCTTTCCTTATGCGCCCCAAAAGGACAATTTCGGACTTGGGATTTCCTAATAATCAAAGGGATAATCAGAGGATTTAGAAAAACAGGCGCTGAATTCAAGGAAGGCGTTCTGAATGTTACCCATAGGCACTAAGGATTTTAGGTATGAGATTTCTAAAGGGGCTATTGACGGGCAATACCAAGGTCACCTGCGATGTTCAGCGAAGCATTAGCAAGCGATCCGAAGTCGATTTAGAGCTTTCTTCAATATTGCTGGCTCGCAAATACATTTATGTTCCGTTCCATGAAAAGGAAGAAGCAAAAGCTCTAGGTGCAAGGTGGGATAAATCCGCGAAGCGGTGGTATATACCAGAAGGTAGAGAGGTAAAACGATTCCAAAGATGGCTGGACCCTCACACTCTCCACGAAGTTTCTATAAGCCCCCCGCTATATATCATCAGTACAACCTGTCACTGCTGGAAGTGTTTTAGCCCGACAAAGGTTAGCACTCTTGCTTCATTCGGTTTTGGGGGAGCGCTTATCACATACGGCTATATTGAAGGCGGGAACTTTGAGCTGGAGGATGTGCTTCTTAGGCCACACCTTGGATTTGAGAAACGTTACTCCCGAACGTTAAAAAGTGCGTACTTCACAGTTCCTTGCAAAGAGTGTAACTCTATTCAGGGCGATAATTTTATCATCTTCGATTCTGATGCCCCGTTAACCCCACTTTTTAGTTTGGAAGGTATGATTCTGGAGCACGTTATTCGTGAACCTGTTTGGGTTTCTGCTACGTATAGCGCAAATGCAGAGTCCCCGCTGATTCCTGCTCTATCTCAGTATATTTAACGGAAGCTGCTTAACTGCCCAAAACGGTCAGCTTCAGGTGGCTGTATGTAGGCATCATCGTGCTACGGTGAAGGTCTTTCTAACCATGTGAGGTAGATTATGTATAGAAACAGGCAAGCGATGGCTCTGGGTTCTTTGTTGGTGCTGATTGTCGCCGGTATTGTACTGATCATCTTGGCACTCTGGGTGTGGCCGAAATACAACGTATATAAAATGGAACTTAATGGTCGGGCGGCACTAAAGGAAGCTGAGTGGTCGAAGCAAATATTGATTGAGGAAGCTAAGGCCAAAGAACAGGCTGCTTTGATGCAAGCAAAAGCTAGGGTCACCCTGGCAAAAGCTGAAGGCTTGGCAAAAATAGAACAGGCAAAAGCTGAAGGTGCTGCTGATATTGAGCGAGCAAAAGCTGCTGCTGAAGCCAACCAAATTATTGGTGCCTCGCTCAAAGGTAATGAAGAGTACCTTCGGTATGTTTGGATTAAAGGGTTGCAGGACGGCAAGGGGGAGAGAATTTATATCCCAACAGAGGCGGGGTTGCCAATTCTTGAGGCTGGCAAGTAGATTCTCGGCCTGACAGAAAGACAATAAAAGCTCGACTCAATTAGGTCGAGCTTTTTTGTTTTTCACACATGAAATCCATGTAATTAGGGACACCAAACCTACAAATCGCCCTTCGGTTCATCTGCTGGCATTGCAATATCCAAAGAGGTGCTTTCAGTAGACTGCGCCTCTCGACGTACCCGGCGCTTCTCCAAACGCTCCTCCAGCTCCTTGAACGCCAGCCGAATGTCAGTGCTGGTTGTTTCGTTCTTGCTCTGCTGAAGCATGGTGTTGAATTGCTCATAAGGCAGCTTAACCAGAGTATATGCGTTGAAGTTGCCCTGAAGCGGGACCACCTCTTGTTCGATCACGCGAAAACCAACTACACGAACGCTATCAACCAGCGTATCAATAAGCTGGGTGTATTGTTCTGTTACCCCAATATTCGCATTGTCCTGGACATAGGAACGCTCATTGCCAGACAACTCTTGTTTATAGGCTTTTGCCAAAGCGTACTGCGCTTGCAGGCTGGCCTTTTTCAATGCCGTATCCAGTGATTTGCTCTTACCCATCCCAACCGCGTAAACCCCCTCAGAATCTGATTGAGGAGGAGTGATGGCCCAATCTGGAACGGTATCCATCAAGTCCTCTATCTGCTCTTGTTCGTGCTCCATTCTTTCCATGGCCGCATCGCGGCGAATCTCTTGAGCCTCAGCTTCTCTTTCCGCAATTGCGTCGGCGGTAGGAGTGCTAGAGCACCCAGCTAAAGTCATCCCAGTAGTTGCGATAATAACAGCTAAGCTGATTTTACTTTTCATGGTTTTCCCCTTGCGTAGTCATTAACTAAAAATTTATCTATCTATTCGAGAATAACAGGAAGCTCAAAAATGCAAGCCCGTCGCTATTCCAGCCCAAATGCAAAAATGTCGCTGCTCTTCTTTTGAATAAACCCCTTGCTTAATAACAGTGAACCCAGCCAATCTATGGCTACTCTTTACCTTTATTTCCTCTGTAAGCTGTTCTGTCACAATATTATTTTCTTCAGTTTCGGTAGTGCGCCTCACCAGTGAACTCGTGGCAGTAACATGGTTGTCTAACGCCTGAGCGATTGCGCCGCGCACTTTGGCTCCGGCAATAAGTCTCGCTTCGTAAGCCTGGTTGATAATCGGAGTGCAATAAGACTGTGAATGCTTATATATATGATGTTTGGGGTCTTCCAGCCATGGAGGGAGTTCAGCCCAACAATCCATGGAAAGTGAGATAAAGGTGATCGCTAACATGGACGTGATTCTCTTCATAAGTGGCTCCAGTCAATCCAATGTCGGGGCTATCACAACATCAGCAGACAGGCTGGTTAACTGACTGAGTTCCGATGAAGGTATCGCCTTGATTGTCACAGGATTCTCGATCCCATAATGCACAAAAGACCTCGTGTCTTTATTTACCTGGTACTGGAGCTTGTATATGTGCCCGCTCTCTGGACGGGGATAGCCAAAGACATCAACGAGAGCAGATATGGGAAGCTCTACCGAGTGATTCCCGGCGACGACGCGAATAGACAAGGGAGCCTTTCTAATATCCTCGTAGAGAGATTGAGTAAACGGTCTCCTTTGCGCATTATTAGAATTTTCACCACTTGTCATAAGTAGAGTGAATTCATTTTCGGGAGCGGGTTCAATAAAATTGAAGTAGGTTTTCCAGAAGGACAGGGTGTTTGGTATAGGCGTGTGCCATCCAACAAAAACACGCATTTCATAAGTGCCGTCGCCATTATCAATGAACTCTGGTTCAGATAGGGATATTTCCGTGTTCTTCTTGAAGTGCTCCAGGATCTCGTATTTAAAGCGAAACCTAGCGGTCTCAAGTGCCAGGTCATCGCTTCTAGCTTTGTCCAGCAACACCCCTTGTTCAAAGTAGTGGCGGACCATCGAACGGCGCTGTTCCAATTTTTTGACCAGAGCGCCTCTACGTTCGGCCAGAGCAGGGCGTGTGCCAGAATAGTGACCCGAACCGTGTTCCAGCAGTGCGGCGACCTTTGCCAGCTCTGACCGGAGCTGCTGGTTTTCGCTTTCCAGGTGCTGGAGTTCCTCAGCGCTTCTGGTCCCATTCCGAAGGTGAGCGATTCCTTTTTCTATAGATTCTTTGGATAAACGAACTGTGGACGTGGTGATTAGGGTTAGATGCCCTTCATCATTCAGCGTCTTTTCCTCCGAGGTTTCCAGGACTTCAAGGTAACCAGCCGTCAATACCCGGATATGTTGCTCGCTAATGCTCATATCATTTACCACCAGCGACTGCTCCACATAGTTCCCAGCAAAGTCAGAGGCCGACTTCTTTGACTGTTCTATCGAGATATTCCTCGCATCAATCAATGTGTCGTTGTCACCTAGAACGTACATCTCCTTCACTTCAAGCCGCAGGTAAGACTCGGTGTCATCCAGCACCGTAACCTTGGCCGCAGCATTACTCGCCATCGAGACCAGTATGGCCGTGCATAAAAAAATCATTTTGCTCATTCGTTATCTCACTCCAATCTCGCGACCGAACCATTCCTTCAGGATACCGGCATCGAGAAAAATGCAACCTCACCGTATTACGGTAATTACGGTTACGATAATAACGGTAATATCATAAATCGTCTACTTATTAAAATGATCCTTTGAGAAAGTAGAGATTGTGAAGTAGAATGATGGCAGTTGTTACCGCTTAAAAATCGAGAAGAACGTCATGTCGAAAAGAATGGAAAATCAAATTGCTCTGGAGCGACTTGTTCAACAGGTGAAGGCTTACGCGAATGAGTTGACCGAGCGTGTAGCGAGAGGAGCTGACTCCCCAAGCCGAGCGACGCAGAAGCTGCGACAATATGGGCATGGGGTAGCTGATGCCGTAATCATGATTTTTGATACTCCGCGAACCGGCGACCCGATACTGAGGGTGGTGGACGACGAAATGACGAAAATTGACCCTCTCTGGCGTGAACAAAAAAAGCTCCTTACCACTGACGATATAGCAGAGATCATTAGAGTCTCAGGCCAGACGATTGATCGAATGGTCAAAGCACGGATATTCCCTGCTCCAGTAAGTGTAGGGCAGAGGCTTGTTCGATTTAAAAAATCAGACGTTCAGGAATATTTAGAGAGTCTAAATGAATCCGGCACCCCCATTGATATAGACGAGCGAAGCCCTTTAGTAACGATAGAAGATGCGGTGGAAATTACGAACTTATCAGCGCCAACAATTCGTAGGCACATTAGATCCGGGACATTCCCACCGCCTTTAAAGATGGGCCGCTCCATACGATTTGTCCGAAAAAGTTTAGAGAAACACGCCCGAGGCGGTGCTTGATGGCACCAAAGAACGTTTACTTCATCAGTCAGTCTGAAGCGGAGCGCATGACTCCCGCACCAGGTAGCCCGATCATCTCCATCACCGACCCAGACAAGCCATTGGCCGCCCTTCCCCGCTGGGAGTCCGTTTACCGAGAATCGTTCTACGATGGGGGGTACTCAGAGTCCACGATAAAGGCGATGAAGGGAGCCTTCAGGCTCAACTACGCCTCCTACATCTGCTCTGGGCAAGCCCGCAAACTGGCAAGCCATATTGATGACCTGGTGGCCGCTGGTCGCGAGGAAATCTTCGTTCACTGCTATTTTGGCGAGTCCAGGAGCGGTGCTGTGGCGAAGTACCTCCAGGACAAGCACGGCTACACCCCGAATAAAGAGATTCGCAAGCCGAACAGAACGGTTTACGAGCTGCTGACGGATCCAGACAAATACGAACCGTTGATACAAAGCCTCGAAACGCAAGATATAAGCACGGAAAGGAGCTTGCTCAGCAGAATGTGGTATTGGGTGCTGGTTGCAGCGGGCGTTAAGAGGTAGCAATTATGTCCCATCAGAACAATGACCGCGGCCAAGAGCCGACCTTCCTCCCTGCATCGCCGACATTTGCGGCCCTTAGCGCTGAAGCGGCAGGGACCAGCGTTGGTGCCGTTGAAAAGAACCCCGCAATATCCTATCTCATGAGCCTCCAGGCCGAGTCGAGCCGGTTGTCCATGGGGTCGTTCCTCAACAATATGGCGAGAATGATGGGGTTTGCGAACCTGCGGAACTGCCCGTGGGGGATGCTTCGCAGACACCATGTTCAAGCTATCCTGACGATGTTGAGTGACGCCGCGAAAGCGCCAGCTACCATCAACAATTACTTGGCGGCCATCAAGGGCGTCGCGCTCGAAGCGTGGACCCTCAAGCTCATTGATACCGATTCCTACCAGCATATAAAGCAGGTCAAGTCAGTTCGTGGCTCTCGTCTTCCAAAAGGTCGAGCACTGGATCCTGCTGAAGTCAGGCAGCTTTTTTTCACATGTGAAAGCGACACCTCTGCAATTGGGGTCCGCGACGGCGCGATTCTTTCCATACTGGTTGGCTGCGGCCTGCGTCGAGCAGAAGTTGTGGCCCTCGATTTGTCCGGATACGACCGCAAGGAGCGCTCTCTGAAGGTTCTGGGTAAAGGCAACAAGGAGCGGCTCGCCTTTCTGCCAGACGGAGCGTTTCGACGCCTAGAGGTTTGGGTAGAAGAGGTGCGGGGCGATGTCCCTGGGCCGCTATTTACTCGTGTGCGCCGGTACGACGATCTGACCTATGACCGTCTTTCCAGTCAGGCTGTTTACCACATCCTCAACACACGGAGAGTGCAGGCCGGGATTGAAAAGTGCGCCCCCCACGATCTCCGGCGAACCTTCGCTTCCTCGATGCTGGGTAATGGGGAAGACCTCATCACAGTAAAAGACGCCATGGGCCATGCGAGCCTCACGACAACCCAGAAATACGACTTCCGAGGCAACGAGCGGCTGCGCGACGCCAGCAAGCGCCTGGATATTGGCTAAGGCATCGAGGAGGTGACCATGACACATCAAGACGGTTTTGGAGAGACGTTGAAGTTCTACGCTGACCGACACCCCGATCCTGGTAAGCGGACAGCGTTGAATGTCCAATACACTTATAGCCGCAGCGGCAGAGAGACTCTCAGCGTTGAGATGGTGCAGATTCAGCAAGCCGGAGCCCCGCCTGACTGGGGGAGCAAGGTTATCGTGCAACTGACGCAGGGTGAGTTAACGGCCTTCTGTAGCGTTCTCTTCGGTCTGCGGCCAGAGATGAAAGGCTCATATCACGGTGACGCGCATAACAAAGGCGTGGCCGCGTACAATAACGGCCAGAAAGGTGCGTCCATATCGGTATCAGAGAAAGGTCGCCAGCTTCATCACATGCTTCAACCGGACGACAGGCTAGACCTCGGCGTATTCGCATTAAGACGCCTTGCTGAAGGCTGGAGGGTTTCCCCATCAGATGCAATAGCACTGCTTCGCCAATCGGCCTGGATGGAGCGGAACCCGTAACAATCAACCTCGACAGACAGGAGATTCCATGCAAGTCACAATTCATCCCGAGGTGCTCAAGGAGCTGGAGTATCTGGTGGAGCTACACCAGCGCCACGGAGCCCCCAACACACAGAATAACGTGGAAGACCTGGTAGCGTATGTTCTGGCGAGCGTGGCTGATGGAAGCCGACGCCCTGGCGCATGGGAGCGACAGTTACTGGAGCTGATGGGCCTCGTAGCTGAATCCGACGAGCACCAGCACTACCGTTCCCATTATGGCCCCCCTGAAGGGCCACCCAAAGGAACCTGAATTCAAACCCAAGGCCACCGTTCGAGTGGCCTTTTTTTATGCGGAGGGAACGCCTCTCCTCTATCACCGGAATGTACTTTACTTGCAAAGTTAGACCATCATGCAAGGTAGAGGGAAGAGCAATCCCAGCCCGAACCCTCGGCGTTCTTATCCGACCCCTTACTGGCTGTCCCTTATCTTTTCTCTCTCTCTTTCTCTCTCTTTCTCAATCTAATCTCAGCGCGGTCGATCAGGAAAGGCACCCCTCAGCCGGAGCGAAGCGAAGGCTGCACATTGGATTTCCCCCTCGCTGCATGATGGTCTAATATCTGTATAAGAGGCGCTCTTTGCGCCGACAGAACAATTCCAACGGAGGCACCATGACTGTCATTTCAGAACATTTCGACGCAATGCACCGGGACATCCGGGCTCTCAACAACATCCTGAAGCGAACGCGGCCAATGACCGCCCTCGCCTACCCGCTGCCTAATACTCCCAAAGGCATGGAGAGCGAGCCGGTGAAAACAATCCCTGTTCGTGAGCACACTGGAGAAGAAGCAGTTTCGCTGGCCGCTGCCTGCTACCAGGATCTGCATATCAATCCCAGTTATTCACAAAAAGTCGCTCGGCGGACAGTCGGCGCGATCTGGCTCTCCCCTCTTCGGGACGCATCTGCCCTGGAGATTCCAGACTTGGTGGAGCGAATCAACGCTGCAAAGACCGCCATCGAGGAGTATGTAATCGGGACATTCAGCACACGGCAGGAGCGCTTTGAAGCGCTGCGGGCCGAATGTCCTGGGATCATGACCATGCACCTCTATCGGCATATCCGATGCTTTACCCATGAGAAAGTCCTTTCGGTGCGATTCACATGGCAACGGAAGGATTCACTATCTAAACCAGTGAAGAATGACCTGGTTCGACGTATCTCTGAAGAACTGGAACGGTCGGGTCCAGACTATAGGTTGCCCCTGGAGCAACTCCTCTCCAGGTTAGACCGAGTTCCAGAATCATCACTTCGGGTGCGCCGACAGGTGCGGGTCCAGCCGGTGGCGAACATCCGAGTAGGTGACGGGCTCAAAACGGTGACCGCTCCAATGCCGTTGCTCTTTATCCAGGAGCAACCGATTAAGCATAAAGCTCTGGCAGAGTTTCGTGCTGAAGATCAAAGAAAGACCCGCTCTGACAAAGTGGCCGCAGAGATACTGGGAACCTTTGGCGGCGTCACGATTGAAGCCTTTCCTGCGTGACGGGAAGGGCTTTACAGCACCCCTCGAAACAACGGTATAAGGGGTCGTCTCAGAAAACGGAAAATAAAGCACGCTAAGGCATAGCCGAACCTGCCAAGCTTGGGGTTCTAGGGATTTTCCCCTCTAAAAAGACATAATCCTCTGTAGACCACACCAATAAATGGCTGCGGAGGTGGTTTACTTTCAGCTTGGAGCCTAATCATCCACTATCGGCCTTGTTATTTCGCCAATATTGGGCAATTTCCCAGTATTAGTGAAGTTATACGTTCCGCTTAAGTTGATATTTTGCCACGCAACGGGCGAAACAGCACGAGTGATACCCGCTTTCTCTTCATCTCCTCTCGCTTCAAAGTGTCCCAGCAGATGACTCAGTATCGCGGAGTTGAAGTAGATGATCGCGTTGGCAAGCAATCTTGCACATTCATTCCAGATAGCGATTTCACTCTCGTTTTTGCCTCGGAACTGATCGCCATTCACCGACGCAATAGCCCGTCTCAGGAAGTGCCACGCTTCTCCCCGGTTAAGGGCACGCTGAACGTACTGCCGCAAACTGGCATTGTCTATGTAATCCAGTAAATATTGCGCTTTGACCAGTCGATTATACTCCGTCAGCGCCTGTAATGTCGGGTGCCCCGAAGGATAACCAGACAACTTTCTTACCAGCATTGCCTGTGTCGTTCGCTTTGTCTGAAGTGACAGAACAATGCGCCTAATATCCTGCCATCCCGTTTCGATGACATTCGTCCTGATGGGCTTTTTCAGGGCAAGGTTGGTGCCGCCGTGTTCATTTTCAGTTACGGCAAACAGATCATTGATGACACTACTGAACTGCGCGTATCGCGGTGCAAAACTGTAACCGCATAGATCCAGTAAGGCGAAGTTAACATGATTGACACCGTGTGTATCTGTCGAGAGTACGTCAGGTTTGATTTCACTGCTGTTGGATTGTAACAGGTCATAAATATAGTGTGATTCGTGCTCGTTGGAACCGATGATCCGAGCATTGAGGGCGCTGTGGTTGGCCACCAGTGTCATGGCCGTGATCCCTTTGTTGGTGCCGAAATACTTAGAGGAGTACCGGGTTTTAAAGGTTTCCAGATGGGTTTCGAATTTCTGACCATCCGCACTGGCATGCAGCTGGTCCTCCTGAATATGGTAGTGGCGGAAGATGGGTAGCGCTGCAACCGCATTATTGATCACGTCGCTGGCGTCATGCAGCGTTTCAGGCCGGATATAGTTGGCCTGCACCGTACTCAGGTGTTCATAGCTTCGATCGGAGATCTGCGCCATGCCATACACACCACGGTGAGTGGCGTTGGCAATCAGAATGGCCAGTAAATCATCCTGATGAGTGAACCCTTGTTTTTGTATCGGAAGTACATGAGTCAGACATTTCATGAACCCGGTTTCGCGCTCTACATACCGCAGTACATCCGCGATACCGACCGGTTGCATTCGCTTAAAAAAGGGATTGTTGACCAGAGATGTAGCGCTTTTGGTCGGCAGACGCCAGCGGGTACCGGTACGATTTTTCATGATCACATTTCGATTGTCTCCCTCATCAATATGGAGAGCAACGTCTTTGAGTGCACTTTCCAGCCGGTGTTGTTTCTCCTGTAACAATAACTCTGCGGGCTGTTTTAGTCTGTCCAGTGTTGATGAGGCCAGCAAGGTATCCTGCGATGTCTGGGGGATCAGGTCGTCTTCCAGTGCGCGGTATTTGGTAACATTTGGCAAATAAATGCGTCCATTCAGTCGTGAGGTTAACTGCCGGTAGAGCAGCCATTCGTAACGTTGCGGGTTAACGTTATCCTGTTTAACCAACCATGGGAGGTGCTTTTTCGGGATGAGCGACGTATCCATCGTCTTCAGTGGTCCACCGAATGCGATTTCCGTCTGCATCTGTTGAAGTTGGGCGACGACGGCTTCTGAGCCTTTACCGGCCTCACATTCAAGGCACAAAAACACCTGCCTTAACAGTTGCTCCAGGAGATTGCATTGTTCATCGTAATGTTGCCACTGGTACTCTTCCACGGTCCGTTTCTGTTTTTTCAGGTAAAGGCAGAGGGTCTGGATATCCCTGTCATTCATGACCTTCAATGCCTGTTGTCTGACTACTGAGAAGGGTTGATTATCATCAATGTTCTCATCCACAAACAGATGCAGTAACTCTGCCGCTTTCGTGACATTGTCCGCGGCTGACTGCCAGGACAGGAACACTGCTTGTTGTGCAAAGGTGTTGGCAGCTTCTTGTTGCTTGCGGATATGGTAAATGAACCCATCAGTTAACCGTTCCAGTGCCAGTTGTATCCGCTCTGTCAGGTGACATAGCAACCATAGATGCTGCTGTGCGCGTTTGAATCGTTTGAGTTTACTACCGTAATAGTTGATGAGCTCACCGAAGTGTTGTCGATTTTTAAGAGACAGATTAAGCCCATCGATAACGCCATTGATTTGCGTGCGCCATGGCGCTAACTGATGATAAAGGGCAAGCTCTTTTTTAAGTTCAGGTACGGTCAGACTTTTTGCACCGCCTCTGAGCTGGTTCAGGCTTAGTCCGTCATCAATGGCTGTTATGCTGTCCAGAAAGACGTGAAGTTCAGGACTGGTGAGTTGATTAAGTTGGTGCGCCAGGTCTTTTCTGACCTGCTGCATCGCTCTGCTTATCAGTCTCTGGAGTACGGTGTACCTAGGGATAGCAATGCTGTGACTGGTTAGGAATTCAATAGCAGTATCAAAGAGGTAACGCGGCTCCAGCCAGGCATTGCCCACCTGAACAAGGTGGTCGAAAAGAGAATTGAAGTGCTGACTTTCGTCCCATTTGTGATAACCAGCAAGGTCTAATACTTTTGCGTAGAGTCGATCTTTTTGTTTTTGTGAGGGAGTGAATGGTCTGAGCCCCTTGCCGCCAAGCAGCTCTTTACTGATGAACATTAAATCCTTAGAAACCTGCGAGTAAGCGATATCTAGGATGACGGGCTTTGATTTGAAGTATCCCAAAATCGCGACAAAGTAACATCTATGAGCTCTGAGACGAATTGACCGAAAAACTGCCAATTCCGCATCGTTCAGAGAAAAGTACAGACGTTGTTCTTCGATTGAAAAAATGGGTGGGGAATAAAGATTTGCCTGTTCTGCTCTCGTGAGAATAGTAATTTCGTTTTTGATGGCCATATCAGGGCTGTTCCGTATTAAATGTACGATATTTACCTAATTTGCCACACTTATAAGTAGTAACCCACCTCCGCAGCCATTTATTGGTGTGGTCTACAGAGGATTATGTCTTTTTAGAGGGGAAAATCCCTAGAACCCCTACGTGCTCGACGGTCTGCTGTACCACGAGTCCGATCTGCGGATCGAGGAGCACTACACCGACACCGCTGGCTTCACCGATCACGTCTTCGCCCTGATGCACCTGCTGGGCTTCCGCTTCGCGCCGCGCATCCGCGACCTCGGTGAAACCAAGTTGTATGTGCCCAATAGCGTCCAAGACTACCCGACGCTGCGTCCAATGCTCGGCGGAACCCTGAACATCAAGCACGTCTGCGCTCACTGGGACGAGATTCTGCGGCTGGCCGCGTCGATCAAGCAGGGCACCGTCACCGCATCGCTGATGCTGCGCAAGCTTGGCAGCTACCCGCGCCAGAACGGCCTGGCCGTGGCTCTGCGCGAGCTGGGTCGGATCGAGCGCACGCTGTTCATCCTCGATTGGCTGCAAAGCGTGGAACTGCGTCGCCGCGTGCATGCCGGATTGAACAAGGGCGAGGCGCGTAACTCCCTGGCCAGGGCGGTGTTCTTCAACCGCCTCGGCGAGATCAGGGATCGGAGTTTCGAGCAGCAGCGCTACCGGGCCAGCGGCCTCAACCTGGTGACGGCCGCCATCGTGTTGTGGAACACCGTGTACTTGGAGCGCGCGACCCAGGCCCGAGAAGAGGCAGGCAAGCCAGTTAATCCTGAGTTACTGCAATACCTTTCGCCATTGGGCTGGGAGCACATCAACCTGACCGGCGATTACGTTTGGCGGCAAAGCCGCAAGCTGGAAGACGGGAAATTCAGGCCGCTGCGGCAGCTCGGAAAACCTTAGCGTACGATTTTTTCCGAGTTCTGCGGGCTCCCCTATAACTCTCTCTCTTGCCCTTCTGACCGCTCGCCTCTCTAACATCCAGCCTTGCTCATAAGACGGTGTATCGCGCCAGCGGTGACCCCATTTGTCCTGACGGGTACTCCAATCTCACAACTCTGTTCCGATTGCACAAAATCAGTGCCATCAAGGTGAATATGCGCTATCATCACCAGTAATTACGATAATTACGGTAATAGACGAAAGGAGATGAAGATGGCTCGAAAACTCGTATCTCAAGAGGACGTGTATGAAGCGGCTGATGAAATGGTCCGTGCAGGCAAGACGCCCACGACGATAGGCGTTCACCGGATGATAGGCCGGGGCAGCTATACGACCATAGGGAACTACCTGAAGCAGTGGGAAGTGGAAAATGCCGGTGATGACCAGGTGGAGGTTCCGGTAGAAGATGAGGTTGTGCCTGACTCTATTGGAAAGGACGCTGAACTCTTTATCCGGAAGCTATGGGTGATGGCCCGCAAGCACGAGCACGATCAGTTGCAGGGGGAACGAGACGAACTGAAACGCCAGCAAGCCGAACTCCAGGAGGAAGTCCAGGAGGTCGTAGACGCATCCAACGATATGCAGGAACGCATTGATGATCTTGAGGAGGCACTGCGCAACAGCAACGCCCGGTACGAGAAGGAACAAGATGCGCGTATCGAGGCAGAGCGGCAGGCATCGCTTTCCGAAGCATCGCTTAGCCGCGCACAAAATGATTTGGTATCGCTGGAAGGGAAGCTGTCAGCGGCCACGGGCAAGTACGAAGCCAAGCTGGAAGAGGTGGCAACTCTCAATGGAGACGTTTCTCGCCTGAACACAGATGTTTCACGCCTAAACCGAGACCTTGAGCAAGAAAAAGAGCAAACCGAGCGTTTGAGCCAAAAACAGGCAAATACGGAGGCGTCGCTTAATGCAGAGAAGAGTAAGAATGAGGGACTGCAAGAACAACTGCGCCAGCTCCAGCAAAAAGAGCAAGAGCAGCGTTCTGAACTTGATGAGGCAACGACAGAGAAAGCCCGCCTGGCATCAGAGAACGCTAACCTTGCGGGCCAACTGGAAGAGCGTTCTCGCCAGATGACCCAGCTTGAAAAGCGCCTTCAGAAAGCCACCGAAAATATTGAGGCACTGAAGGCAGCTCAGCGATCCAAAGCGAAAAAGAAAAGCGATGGAGAAAAGGAGGCTGGCGGCAACACTACTAAACAGGAGTAATCATGCACCGCCAACATCGGCAACCGAAGTATAGAGCCCACTGGATCGCTAGGGCTCGCATTCTACTGAGGCGCATTAATGCGGCCATAGCACTCTCCGAACGGTATGGCCGCACTGCATTGGAGTGGCTGCTCCCTATGCGAGAATGGGTCCGGGAGATTGTCAGCCTCGATGCTCCGTCTTGGTGGAGCGAGGAGGATTGTCTGACGGTCATCCCCAACGCAGAGAGCCGGGTCATCCAGTATGTGAATACCATCGAGTCGCTGCACTCGCGCTATCCGAAGCGAGGCGAACAATGGGCCGCGTAACACTGGAGAAACTTCCGCCTGACACCCCGGAGCAATCGCGAATAACCCAATACAAAGGTTCCAGGCTCGTCGTAAAAGCCTATGCAGGCACCGGCAAAACTTCGACGCTGGTGAAGTACGCCCTAATGAATCCACGGGACAGAATCCTCTACCTGGCGTTTAACCGAGCCATACGGGATGAGGCGCTATCCAAGTTCCCGGCCAACGTGGATTGCAAAACGTCCCATCAGATAGCCTTTTCTGCTATCGGTCGCCAGTACGGCCACAAGCTGAAGAACAACCTTCGCCTGACGGACATTGCTCAGGCACTCCCTTCACCGAACTGGACACTGGCGAAAGACATTTCAGAAGCCCTGAACGCTTTCCTTGCCAGTGCAGACCCGCGCATTCTCGATGTTCACTTTTGCCGCTCCGAGCGAGTCCAGGGAAAGACGCGGAACCAGGTCATGTATCAGGGGCAAGTTTTGGATGGAGCCCAGATGATATGGCAGAGGATGACCGACATCGAGGATAGCTTCCCCATAATTCATGATGCGTACCTGAAGCTATACCAGCTCAGCCTGCCGAACCTGGCACGGAAATACACGACCATCCTTTTCGACGAAGCCCAAGACTCCAACCCCGTGACCAATCACATTGTTCTTCAGCAAAAGTGTAAGGTGATATACGTTGGGGACGACCACCAGCAGATATACCGCTTCAGAGGGGCCAGTAACGCACTTCAAGCACCATTCCTTAGCAATGCAGATACTTTGTACTTGACGCACAGTTTTCGCTTTGGGCCACAAGTTGCGATGGTTGCGAATGCGCTTTTGATGCTCAAAAAGGAGACTAAGCCTGTCATTGGCCGAGGCTCGCAAGACCAGGTGGTGACATCTCTCCCAGAGGGAGCTGGTGGATTTACCGTTCTCTCCAGAACTGTCATTGGTGTAATCACCAACGCCTTGGTGGCGGCCATGAGCGGAAAACGCATTTATTGGGTTGGTGGCATCGAAGCCTACCAGCTCGCTGAACTCGAAGACCTGTTCTGGTTCGCCAGGCGACAAAACGACCGAGTGCGCAACCAAAAATTGCTCAAAGAGTATCGGGATTTCGAGGATTACGAGGACATAGCAAAAGCCACCAAAGATCCTGAGATGTTCCGCTCCATCGCACTACTGAACGATTTTGATGACATCCCCGGCCTGATTGCTCTTATGGTCGAACAGACGGTCACTGACCCGGCCAACGCGGACATAACTGTTTCCACGGCCCACCGCTGCAAGGGGCTTGAATGGCAATGCGTGGTACTGGCTGACGACTTTCCAGACGTATTCGATCCAGAACTTGAACCAGAAGACCGCGAAGACGAGGTAAACCTCCTCTATGTGGCCTGTACCCGAGCTATGCAAACGCTTGTGATCAACCAGTCGGTGGCCCTTATTTTGCGGTACGCCAAAGGGCTGGCAGCTAAAAAGCGAGCAGCTTTGGAGGCGTCGAACTCGAAGTAGGGAAAAACTTATGGTAGGTGGCTCTATTCGCCCGTTTTGGGCGGTTCGACGTGCCTGCCGAAAAGGTAAGCTCCAGTAACATTCTCAGCTAACATCCATGAACTGTGTCCTGGACCTATGCTGAGAATCTACAAAACAATTTTGCTGGCGCTTGGGATAACCCTTATCGCGCCGATGGCCCACGCTCAGGAGCCTGATCCTGACAACCGCTTTTACGACCGCAAGGCCGAAGGCTGGTTTTGGTATAAGGAGGAAATCCCCGAGGAGGAGCCTGAACCAGAAAAGCCAGAACCCCAGGTCGTTGCCGCCCCACCACCACAGCAGCCGGAGCCTACAGCTCCCGCGCCAGCGGTCCCTCAAGGCCCCGCTGTCTTTTCCGCTGCATGGTTTAGAGAGAATCTGCCGAAATATAAAGACGAGGCTTGGAACAACCCGACCATTGAGAACGTCCGGACCTACATGTACCTCCAGCGGTACGCCATGGACCGTAGTGAGCAGTTTGCTGATGCGACCGAATTGGCAGTAGTTGGCGACCCGTTCCTCGATGAAGAAAGTCGGCGACCCTCAGCCACGTTCGCCTCTCAGAAGCTCGACCGGTGGGCAGGCCAGGAAAAAGACCAGTTAGCACACAAAATCGCTCAGAAGGCCGGGATCTTCTTTTTCTTCCGGTCAGACTCCGATACTAGCCGCGTCCAGGCCCCCATCCTGAAGATGCTGGAGCTGCGCGACGGGTTCACCATCTTGCCTATCTCGGTCGATGGGAAGCCGCTTCCGGATGGGATATTCCCAGACTTCCGAACCGATCAGGGTCAGGCAGAGAAACTCGGCGCTGAAGTGTTCCCCTCTCTCTACCTCGTTTCCGAGGACAGGGAAGTTGAACCCATTGCTCAAGGCGTTCTCTCCCTGGCTGATTTGAAGCACAGAATTATCTTGGTCGCCAGACGACGCGGTTGGATCACCGAAGAAGAGTTCAACAAGACCAAGCCCATCATGAATCTGGACAACAACATTGCGGCCATTCTCGATGCTCAATCCTATGAGCTTTCGTCCATGGCAAAAGATAGCAGCGACTCTGAAACAAACTTCATACCGCCGGAGAAGCTGAGCGAATTCATTAAACAAAAACTTCACCAGGAGCGCTGATATGAAGAATGGATTACATCGCGTTAAACAGGTCACAGCGGCTGTGACCTTGGCTTTCGCCGCCCTTACGGTGCCCAGCATCAGTCACGCCGACATTCAAGATGAGCTGGATAGCTTTTTTGGCGAAATGAGCAACGCCACCTCTCCCGGAGTGTTCGAGACGCAGCGACGGGGTGTGTTCTCTGGTGGACGCTACACAACGAAATCCAAAATCTTTGATGAGAACCTGATTAGCTTTGCTCCGCCCTCGTGGAAAGGGGGATGCGGGGGCATCGACATGTTCAATGGGTCTTTCAGTTTCGTTTCAGCAGAACAGATTGTTCAGCTTCTACGCCAAGTGGCAGCGAACGCCAAAGGCTACGCCTTCCAGCTCGCCCTGGATAATGTCTGTCCTGACTGTTCAAAGCACATTGAAGCATTCCAGAAAAAGATACAGGCCCTTAACCAGCACCTCGGTAATTCATGCCAGCTTGCCCAGGGCATCGTAAATGACGCGACCTCAGCCTTTGAGCTGAAAGGCAAAACAGATGCCTCTATCGCAGCCACAACTACCGGCCTTGTAACTGATGTGTTCAGCTCACGAGAAGAAACCGAGACCGGGCGTTCGCCTGAAGAGGAGCTTGGCGAGGATGAGCTTCTGCGCCGCGAACTGATTGGCAACATCGTTTGGCAGCAACTGAAGAAGCAAAATGCCAAAGCGTGGTTCACCTACGGCGATGACGCACTTCTTGAAACCATGATGAGCCTTACCGGAACCATTATTCGCAAGCCGCCTGTCATTGACCCCAACCATGCCGGTGACCCCGCTGATGCTGGCAAAACCCTTCCCCTTGAGACCAAGCCTGCCAAGCCAGACATTCTGAGGGCAATCCTGGAAGGTGGGAGTATCAAGATTTACAACTGCGACACCGACGACAAGTGTTTCGATCCGGGTGAGGCGACCGTCAATATCGAGGGCCTTGGCAAGAAAGTGGAAGACATGCTTCTTGGCACTGGCAGCAACCCAGGCATCATTGCCAAGTTCGCCAGGAACCAGGGGACTCTGAACGCCCAAGAGCAAGCCTTTATGTCAAACCTGCCTGCTGGCGCAGGGACCATCGTTCGCAACCTGGCGGTGCTATCCGAAGATGCTTCCAGAATCTTTGCGCTGAAAGCCTCGAACACCATTGCTCTGACCATGGTTTACACGACAACCGAGGAGCTTTTCAGGGCTGTAAATCTGGTAGTGAGCCAGTCAAAGGCCCCTCACCAATCTGAAGCCTTCGAGCTGATCAGTGAATCACAAGACAAGGTGCGCAACGACTATCAGGAACTGCGCTCCCAGTATGGCGATGTTGCTGACCTCATCGAGCACTACAACAACATGCTGGATAACCTCCGTAAGCAACGGTACGTGCTGAGCAGTCTGACAACACCGCAACGGACGCAGGAGTAACCGTATGTTCGAGATATTTTCCGTTGGGGACGCAGCGTTCCTAGAGCAAATCCTCATGGCTGTCGCTATGGTGACATCCATGGGGTCGTTCGAGCAGATGGTCAGCGTGGGCCTTTTGCTCGGGGTCATCATGATTTTTGTCCAAAGCATCTTCCAGGGGGCGAAGCAAATAAACTTCCAGCAGGTGCTGGTGGGTTACCTGCTTTACGCCATGCTGTTTGTGCCCACCGTCACGGTCGTTATCGAGGACTCGTATACGGGGCAGGTTCGGGTTGTCGATAACGTCCCATTGGGGATTGGTGGTGCTGGTGGAATAATTTCTTCTGTCGGCTACAACATCACCAATCTCTTTGAACAAGGTTATGGAGCTATCGTCCCTTATGTCACCGAGTCTCACTTCGCAGAGTCACTCAAGATCCTGAACGATGCCCGTAGGCGCATTGCTTCAACGCCTGTCTATACAGCCATGAATTTGGCGGTCGGCGGTGATGCAGACGTGCGAAAGTCATGGAACAACTATATTCGGGAATGTTCACTCACTGCGGTTGATCTCGGTGAGAAAAGCCTGGACGACATGATGGGTGGGGAGCTGCCGCAGGCGCTGAGGTTCGATTCCAGCCTATACGGAACCAGGCTTTACCTCGGCAGCGCCAGCGGAACGGATTATACCTGTTCTGAAGCATACCCACGGCTCGTGAATGCCACTGACAGCGCAATCAACAGCGCCCCAATGTCTGATGCTTTGCTCAACGTGCTCGGCGTGGACAACACCTACACCGGGACATCTGGGCAAGGTTATGTTACGAACGCGCTGGGATCTTTGGGGGTTACCTCCACAGCAGGAACCGCCTACCTCACCGCAGCCGTGCTGGAGCCAATCTATTATGAGGCGGCGCAAGGTCGATACGCGGACTTCCAGGATATGGCCTCGGCAACGATGATTAATCAGGCTATCCAGCAACGGAACACGCAATGGGCGGCTGAGCAGTCCATGTTCATGACAATTGTTCGCCCGATGATGACCTTCTTTGAAGGATTCGTGTATGCCATTACGCCACTGATGGGTTTCCTCATTGTACTGGGTAGCTTCGGGATGGGGCTAGCCGGGCGGTATTTCCAAACATTGCTATGGATCCAGTTGTGGATGCCTGTCATGTCCATCATCAACCTCTACATCCATACTGCGGCCAGCAATGAGATGGCGAGCCTTGGTAGCAACCTGACCTCGATCTACGCGCTGAACTCCGCTAGTGACCAGCTCCAGCACTGGATAGCGACAGGCGGTATGCTCGCGTCGGCAACGCCTATTATTTCGCTGTTCGTAGTCACCGGCTCAACCTATGCCTTTACAAGCCTGGCTGGGCGCATCAGTGGCAAGGACCACATCGACGAGAAGGTCCAAAGCAAAGACTTGGTTGATAACGGGCCAGTGATGCAGAGTTCGGCCTCTAATGAGTACACCGACCTTACCGGCATGGCTGCGTCAGGAGCCGCTGGATTGATGGGCTCAATCTCGTTCGGCTCTGGGTTGAGCAGTATGACATCCTCAGCACAACAAAGGATGGCTTCTGCTCAGCAAGCGTTCTCCAGCTCTCTGGGATCGAGTTTTTCTAGCGGGACCATGAGCGGTCAGACCTACGACAAAGCCGCCTCACTCGGGCGCACCCACTCTGCCATGTACGGTCGATCTGAAGGTGTCGTGAATGAACGTGCAAACCAGATAATGGAGAACACCTCCATCGGTTCCCAACATGCCGACGCAGTAAAAGGAATAGTATCCGCTGTTGCCAGTGGTGCTATTTCAGGTAGCGTCGGAACCAGCATGATTTCACAACTTGCAGAGACTGCGGTAACCAGTGACGGAGCCTCCCGCACAACGCCAATAGATGCTGGAGATGGCTCTGGTGAAGGAGCTAATGCCAATCGGACGGAGAAAGCTGAACGACGTGCTGCACGACAAAACAGCAACAGCGGAAAGCTCGGGCTTGATATTGGTGCTGAGGCCAAATTATCAGCAGGTGCAAATAAGGAAACTACGGACACCCGCAGCTCCAGTGCGAACGAGAGCGCTGCTATATCTGACGCGCTTCGCTTTACTCAGCAGGAACAGTCACAGGTATCAAACAATTTGGCTAGGGCCGTATCCACAGGCAACACCGAGTCGCTAAGCCAAACGCTTGGACAGCAAGAGACCAAAGCGCTTACTCAATCAGCGCAGAACCTCGTCAGCTCCAGCGATTCGTACTCACAAGCGAACTCGATGAATCAACAGTATGGCAATCTAAATAATCTTCGCCTTCGTGATGTGGGTTCTCAGGTTGGCGGTAACAGTCAGGCGATGTCTGATCTAAACAATTATTGGAACACCGGCGGGGTTGGTGCGGAGACCAAGGCCGAAGCGCAGCGTTTGTATGAGCGCTACAGCGCACCTTCGACGGAAGGTGGTTACGGGCTGGATAAAAACGCTGCCCTGGCGGCAGCGCGAATCAAAGCACTTCAGAATTCCAATAACCATGCGGGCACCTCTGATCAGCAATACCAAAACAACTTCAATGCCGCTCTCAATGCTGTAGGCACAGGAATGGGTCTTGCGACCGGTCAAGCTGGCGGATACGACAGCAATGCCGGGTTGCAGCAAGTCGGTAACAATGGCCTCAATGCGGAAGTGCAAAACGGTACTGCTGGTGTAGAAGCTGCTGTTGCGGGGGCCGGTGCTATTACGATGCCTCAATCTGGCTATCCAACACACTCTGATCCTGCGTCTTCCAGCGGCACACCAGGCGTTATTGCAAGCGCAGGTGCAGCCAACTCTGATGCTGTTCGAGGCACAGGAGCAGACTGGCAAAACACCCGCAATGCAGAAGCTGAAGCTGGCGCAAGAAGCCAGCTACTTAACAACGGCCCAGAATACAGCCGCATGAGTGCCGCTGAGTTCTATGGTGGCGTAGAAAATGCCTCCGACTGGGTTGGTCGCAGAATGCAAGAAGCGGAGAATCTTGGGGAAAGTGTCTTTAATGCAGCTAACGAGGGCATGACGGTTGGCTCAGCCAATTTTGACCAGCGCCTGGACGAATTGAAGAATGACCCAGCGCTCAGGCAGGAAGTCATCAATGCTGCACGGATGAGTGATGCGGAGCTTGAAAGCTCAGGTATCGGCGGCTCGATTCTGTCAGGTCTTTCAAGCATGGGGCGTTCTATTATGGGAGCTGCCGCTGCGGGCATGGAGCTGGCGCAGGGTGAGATCGGTTTCGATGATTTGAAGAACATGTCCTTCGAGGAAAAAGGCATGGTTTACGAGGCCGCCTTGAGCCATGCAATGGAGACGGGTGGACAAGCGGCTGTGCAGGCGTTTGAACAAACCCATGGAACTGAATTCCGAGAAGCATTCTACGAGGAGGCCATGTCGAGAGGGTTGACGCATGAGCAGGCCCAAGTCTACGCGCAGTCCTTCGACATGAATGTGATGGGTGATAGCCCTGAACGCCAGGCGGCGATTCAAGAGTTGGCTACCACCTACGCGGAACGTGATGCTCAAGGAAACGTGATGCGAGATGAGAGTGGTGCGCCAGTTCTGACTGAGCAGAACCAAGAGTTTGTGGACCACATGGTTCACACCATCACAGAATCAGCCAGGGCCGGATCCACAATGTCTGGTAGTTACATGACAGGCATTGCCCACTACAACAATTCTACTGGTAGAGGTGGCGGCGTACTCTAAACGCTAAGAAAAGGCAGCTTCGGCTGCCTTTTTAGTAGAACTCCCCGAACGGATCATCTTCCTTGATTATTTCATCCACTCCGCCGCGCCCATTGAACCCCTCTCCATTCAGACCTGAGCCATTGATGTTCGTTTGAGTTGAACTTGAGCGCCTTCTAGTGTTGCCGAAGGCCGAGTCAAACGAATGCGTCATCGGAGACACCTTCGGGAAAGGCAGGTCACCTTTAGGAAACGCCGCGTGGAACGCGCCAGCCGCAGCTTTCACGAAACGTAAAATCAGGAAGACCACAAACCCTGCACCACCAAGCACCCATGAAATCGGCATTCCCTTAGCCGTACCCAAATAGATTTCAAGCGTACCAAGCCCCAGCACAAGAAATGCGAGCCCCCATGCACTCTTCCTCACAGAATTAAACATTGCCACCCCACAAAAAAGTGCAGGCACTGCCACCAGCGCGTAACCAAGCAAAGAGCTTTCACGGAACGCTGATATGCTCGCCAGCAGCATCAGTCCACACAAAGTAAACGCAGCCAGCTTCACCACACCCTTTAGGCCAAGTCTTGATGTCTTCATACCATTTCTCCCGATTTCTTACTTTCAGTATATCACTGACCCAAAAAATGCAACCCAGAAAATCTGGCGACAATAAAATCTTTCACATGTGAAAGTGCCACTCTCCGAGAAAGGCTGTTTTACATACCCTGTTATCAAATTTCATACTCCCTTGAAACACGCCCTTTCTGGAAAGTTTACATTCCGTAAAATGTGAAATAGTGGGTTGACAAAGATTGACAGGGTTGACGAAAGCTCCATTCGTCAATATCATTGTAACTAGGTCAATGTTGTACGGCATTCACCCCTCCTGCTTACCGCAAGAAGAATTCCAAAAAACCCTTATCCACCACACCGCTGGTGGCATACCAGAACGCCTCTGCGCGCTTCCAATGCTTGGCTTGCTATCTCTCCGCTTGCTTCGGCATAACGCTATTCCGTTTTCATAAAAAACGCACTTTCCTAAAAAATATTTTTCCTTTCTAACTAAGTTCAAATCGCTATAAGGCCCGCCCACCCAGCGGACGCTGTGTGTGTTTGTTTTTGTTTCATACGCAGTTTAGGGTATTGACGAAACGCAGTTTCGTGTCTATAAAGAACGCCAAACGACTGTTTCAATTTTACACAGTTTTGCATTTGCAGGTTCTGGGCAAATACAGCCCGACCCGACAAGGCTCTTGGCTGTTGTGGTAAGAAAAAAAAGAGAGTTACGCAGGATGAAAAACGGGAACACTATTGCTTTCAGCGTCCCTAAAGACGCTGGGAAGCGCCGCGAGTGGATCAAATACCAACTTAAAATCAGAGGGTTAAGCATCGCCGAACTGGCGAGGGAGCATTCTGCTTCCCGGCAGGCTGTTTCTACTGCTCTGGTGCGGAGTAATCCGCGATGGGAGCACGTCATAGCTGAAGCGCTGGACACGACTCCGAATACGCTCTGGCCTGAGCGTTACGACCCAGAAACACTGATCCCCATACCCAGGAAGATGCTGGAGGCGGCTGTATGAAAAAGCTAATCGCCGCCATAGCCGTAGCTGCGTCTGTCTCTTGGACATGCTCGGCGAGCGCCTTTGATGTTCGAGGGACTGACTTTGAAGACGCTGCCGCTCGCTACGGTCTTGACCCTGTACTTCTTTATTCAGTGGCGCTGGCTGAATCAGCCTCCGGCAGAGGTGACAACAACATCTCTCCCTGGCCGTGGACGCTCAGGACTCTGAATGAACCCTTCTATGCAATGAGCCGTGAACAAGCAGCTACGCGCTTGCAGCAGCTCATCGACCATAAAGGTAAAAAGGTTTCTGTCGATATTGGCTTCATGCAGGTCAATCTGTTCTGGCACGGACACCGCGTCCAGAACCCCATAGACCTACTGGACCCGATCACAAACCTCAATACTGGCGCTGAAATTCTCAGCGAAACCATAAGTTCATCCCCTGATGACCTGGAGCTAGGCATTGGGCGTTATCACAACTGGAAAGATGAAGCTCGTTCTCGATCATACGGTAAGCGCGTTCTCTCCATTTATCAGCAACTACTAAACCTCCAGGAGAGCCGCTATGCCGCGAAATTCAATAACTGATCTTGATATGCACGCGCTCCAAGTGACCGAGCAGCGTCCGGATCAAAACATTTACGAGTTCGACCTCACCCTTTGGACACTCCTTTCCGCTCTGGCTAAACACGCCCCAGAGAAGGCTCAGGTGCAGTTCTCTCTTCCCGTCAACGGCATCGAGGCTCTTGCCAAGGCGAGTGAAGACCGGCTTGCTCGCCTTGCATCCGGCGTACTGATCGGCTTCAAGCTACAAACCGACGAAGAAACTGTGCTCACGCAGCTCAAAGAGGCTTACGTCCCTGTCATTACTCTTTCTGATACAAAAGGGTCCGAGTTCGATACAGCCTACTGGCTGCTGCTGAAGCGTGTTGCCCAAAAGGACCACCTTGTTGCCGCCGCAGCGTTTGGGCTAAGTCCCGCTCTGACATTGGCGGTCAGTGAAGCTACTGACAACCAGCTCCGGCATCTGGTCACGAACACCGTAACAGCATTCACGCTGCGTTTTGATCCTCGCCTACTACCTCCTCTACTGATGACTGAGCAAGGACCGGTTAACGCGCAGTTCTTTTTCCGGAAATATCAGCAATCTATGTCGCAGGTTGCACAACTGGGGGGTAGACAATGAGTAGAAACACAGGAGCAAACTGGCTGAAACGCTGGGTCACAGCGAGGCAAATGGCCCTCATGGGCTACGTTACTCGCATCATCATCCTGGAGACTGGACTGACCGACAAGCAGGTCCGCAGGCTTTATCGCGACCTGGAGGACGAAGGGTTCAAGCTGGACAAGAACAGAACCACCAGGACGACCAGGAGCGGTGCGACTCTGTTACTCAACCAGCTTTCCAAAATCCATGCCTCACTTCTGATGCAGCTCTATCGCCAGGTAGGAGGAGAGTCTGTAGGCACGTCAATTTCCATTAGCGCTCTGGACCGGGCCTACCGGATGTACCAGGCTCTTCTGTGTGAGATGGCCGTCATTGACCCAGCAATCCGGAACGTAACCTTTACGATCTCTGATGCGTGGTGCCTGGCGTCGGAACTTCGGTCTGAAGAGGCGATGTTTGAGACTTGCGAAAGTTGCCAGTGCGACTTTTTCACATCCATTCATCAAAGCACGGGTATCGGATGTCCGTTCTGCTACGAGGCTCCTAACCGTAGCAAACACAGCACATTTGAGGTATTGAACAATGTCGAGAAAAGGACTTTGGTGACGGTGGCAGGAACTAAGCCGCTGCTCCCCGATGAAAATAAAATGGGTAAGCGGATTAAATGGTTGATCTTACCTTTGCATGAGAGTGAGACAGACCGGCATCTCATCGGATTATCTGGTTGATGCTTCACCTACTGCTGGTGCATGTTTCCTTCGCTAATTCCAGCAAG